>Ga0316189_10000570_pt1 | contig 36913 bp, 35 predicted proteins | sample LowCovwburrow_MG_FD_204930 | JGI IMG/M metagenome (GOLD analysis project Ga0316189, IMG submission 204930) | Coastal sediment microbial communities from Maine, United States - Lowes Cove worm burrow | ecosystem: Environmental > Aquatic > Marine > Coastal > Sediment | place: USA: Maine...
TCTTTCAATTAGGTTTAGTACTTGCTTTATTAATCATTTACTTAAGCCTTGAACACAAAGTACCCGAACGTAGTTTTAATGAACTTGTAAATATTTCCAGTCAAGAGGAAATCATTGAAGATATTCCGATTACAGAGCGTATTGAACAATTAAAACCACCTCCGCCACCTCCCCCCGCTCCTGAAGTAATAGAAATCGTGGAAGATAAAACTGATGTTGAAGAAACAATCTTAGAATCTACCGAAACAGATCAAAACGAGGCTGTGGAGGTTGAAATTACAGATATTGAAGAAGTAGTAGAAGAAGAAGAAATTGCGCCAGATGTTCCTTTCGCAATAATTGAAGAAGCACCTATTTTTCCGGGCTGTACAGGAAGTAAGGTTGAACGAAAAAAATGTTTTGAAACAAAAATAAGAGAGCACGTAGGTAAACTCTATGATATAAATATTGCTCAGGAATTGGGCCTTGAAAGCGGTAAAAAGAAAGTATACGTAATGTTTAGAATAAATAGCAAAGGTAACGTTGCAGATATTCAAGTTCGTGGTCCTCATGTAAGATTGGAGAAAGAAGCTCTTCGAGTAATAAGTAAACTACCGAAAATGGTTCCTGCAAAACAACGAGGTAGATCCGTTGGTGTTAAATATACTGTACCAATAACATTACTCGTTATACAATAAAGACGAATCCCAGCTTTCGAGTTGGGATTTTTTTTGTCATATGTTTCTTCTTGTACTTAACCTAAATTTGACTTCATAAATTATCAAATATTAAAATCCAACTTAAGAGCTGGATCATTTATGTTAAAAATTAATACTTTCGTATAAACTTATAGATTGTGAAAATAAACCATTTTTTAGATAGTACATATTTAAAAACTTCAGAACAGGCGAATATTTCTAAAGAAGAAACTTTGCAAATTATAACATCTTTAGTTCAAGAAGCTATTAAGAATCAATTCAAACTCGTGATGATTCGCCCTCAATATATATTAATAGCTAAAGAAATGATTCGTAAAGTCAATAGTGATGTATTAGTAGGTACAGTTATAGGGTTTCACGAAGGTACAAATGCCATAGAAGATAAACTAAAAGAAGCTAATAATGCTATTAGTGACGGTGTAGATGAGCTCGATTTCGTTATCAATTATAAAGCTTTTCTTGATGGAAAAATTAATTTAGTTAAAAGTGAGATCTTTAAAGGCACAAAACTTGCATTTGAAAATAACAAAACTATAAAATGGATCATTGAAATTGCCGCTTTGTCAGATATTCAAATAATTACAATTACCCAGTTGATTCGCGATGTCGTTCTAGATAAGTTTGGTGAAGAAAATGCTAAAAAGGTCTTTGTCAAATCATCAACCGGATTTTATAAAACAATTGATAATAAACCAAATGGTGCAACGTTAGAAGCAATGCAACTAATAGTATCAAATGCTTCACCTTTACCTGCGAAAGCGGCAGGCGGTGTAAGAACATATCAAGATGCAGTAAAAATGATTAACTTAGGTGTTACTAGAATCGGAACTTCTTCCGCAAAAACCTTAATTAATAATCAACAAATTAAAGATAAATATTAAATGAATAAACCATACTTTGCTCATGAAACAGCAGTAGTTGATGAAAACTGCTCTATAGGTAATAATACTAAAATATGGCATTTTAGTCATATTATGTCAAATAGTACTATCGGGAACGGGTGTAATATTGGCCAGAACGTAGTAGTATCACCTAATGTTGTATTAGGTAATAATGTAAAAGTTCAGAACAATGTTTCAATTTATACAGGTGTTATTTGTGAAGATGATGTTTTTTTAGGTCCGTCTATGGTTTTTACAAATATTATCAACCCGAGAAGTGCTATTATTCGTAAAGACGAATACCAACAAACCATTGTTAAAAAAGGTGCAAGTATTGGTGCAAATGCTACCATTATTTGTGGTAATAATATTGGAGAGTTTGCCTTAATAGGAGCTGGAAGTGTGGTAACGAAAGAAGTATTACCTTTTGCTTTAGTAGTTGGTAATCCTTCAAAACAAATTGGATGGATCAGCGAATATGGTCATCGCTTGAATTTTGATGAAAACGGAATAGCTATTTGTCCGGAAAGTGGAGAAAAATATCAATTAAAAAATAATACTGTAGCAAAAATATAATGGTATTTTTGCAAAAAATTATTCAAAGTATATGAAGAAATTACTTCTCTTGGCATTTACATTATGTGCAGTACATTTTACATTTTCTCAAGAAGATACCTACCCCATATATAAAGACTGTGAAAACACACAAGGTGTAAGCTTAGAAAATTGTTTTAATGAAAAACTTACTGCCGATATATTGGCTGCATTTAAGATTCCTCAAGAATTAATTTCAACTAATTATAAAGGCACTATAAATGTAATTTTTTTAGTAACTAAGAATGGTACTTTCGATGTCCTGTATGTAAGAACTCCTTATAAAGAACTTGAAAATGAAGCCAGAAGAGTTTTTGCAAACTTACCAAAAGCTTTACCCGCTACATATAATGGTAGACCCATTGATATTCGTTTTGGAATGCCAATACAAATACCATTAGGATCGCGACCAACCCCAAAAAAAGTTGAAAAAGTTGAAAGACCTCAAGAAACGATATCCGAACTTACGGTTAAAGAAGATATTTCTTTAGCTACTATTAATACTATGTTTCCAGAACATACAAGTGAATTGAATATCCCTTTTACACATGCTACTTATTCCAATTTAGATTATTATTTTGATAAAGGAGTCAATTCACATACTGCTTCGAAACCATATATATTTAGCGAAGCTTCTAACTATTTAGATCTAAGTGAATTAAAAACTACTTTATTTAAAAACAAAACCTCAAAGGCTGGTAAAAAATTATGGAATGAACATTTTTTTTCAGTTCAGAAAGAAGATTATTGGTTTACTATAAATCCAATGGTCGATCTTCAATTGGGTAAAGATAATTCTGATAATATAGATTTTACCTATAATAATACAAGAGCGATTCAAATTCAAGGAGGACTGGGTAAAAGATTTAATTTCCATACTTCTTTTTATGAGAGTCAGGGTCGTTTTCCAAATTATGTGAGAGATTTTGCACGTAAGAATCCGCCTCTAGGTGCTGCTGGTACTGTTCCTGGCAGAGGGAAAGGTAAAGGGCTTGATAAGGGAGGTTTTGATTATCCCATTGCCGAGGCTTATTTGAGCTATACTCCTAATAAGTTTTTTAATTTTCAGTTTGGTCATGGTAAAAATTTTATTGGAGACGGTTACCGTTCATTTATGCTATCTGATGTTGCCTCACCTTATACTTTTCTAAAAATAAATACAAAGTTCTGGAAAATAAAATATACTAATTTATGGATGTTCTTAGATGATGTTCGTAGAGAAGTTAGTGTAAATGATTCAAATTTTAGAAAATATGTTGCTATTCACCATTTAAGCTGGAATGTTAACAAGCGTTTAAATTTAGGATTATTTGAAGCTGTGATAAGTAGTAATAATGCAAGTGGTAATGGTTTTGATGTTGAGTTCTTTAACCCTGTAATTTTTTATAGAGCTGTTGAATTTACCAGAGGATCAGAAAGTGGAAATGCATTGATTGGACTTGATGCAAAGTATAAACTGACCGATAACATTACTACATATTCTCAATTTATATTGGATGAATTAACTGTTGGTCGTTTTTTTGATGGAAGTGGTTATTGGGGTAACAAGTTTGCATTTCAACTAGGTGCAAAATATTTTAATGCTTTTAAAGTTGATAATTTATTTCTTCAAGGAGAGTTTAATATTGCAAGACCATACACTTTTAGTCATTTTGGAGATGGTACATTAAATTATGGACATTTCAATCAACCATTAGGCCATTTATGGGGAAGTAATTTTTGGGAAATTGTTGGTATAGCTCGTTATAAAAAAGGGCGTTGGTTTGGTAGTGCAAAAATTAATTTAGGCGAAAAAGGCTTCGATCTCCCTGATCTTCCTACAAGCTATGGTGGTGACATATATGCTTCAAATGATAATAGGACAGGTGATACTGGTGTAAACGTAGGGCAAGGAAATAAAACTGCCATTTTTATCGGTGACTTACAAGCCGGTTATGTTGTAAACCCAACTACTAATTTGCAATTTTTTGGTGGATTAACTTTTAGAAATTTTAATCCTAATATAGAAACATCTACGACAGGTCAACAAAACACGACATGGTTTACTATTGGTTTAAGAACTGATGTTTTTAATTGGTATTTTGATTTTTAGTAACTAATTAAGGCTGTTCTTAAAAATAAAAACCTACTCCGCCTTTAATAGCAAATTTCGTAGCTCCCGGTGCATCTAAATAATTTCCTCTAAAAACGAAATCGATTCGTATAAATTTAAAAATGTTATCTACCCCTAAATGATATTCATAATAAGGTTTGGTTGGAGCTCCCAAAGGTAAATTTCCATCGGCATCTGGCATTGAAAAAAAGCTGCTCAAATTACGATTCGCATCAGATAAAGAACCAACAATACCTCTTATACCTACAATTTCACGCAAATTTAACTTCCGCAATAACGGTATTCTTGAAAAGATACGACCATTAAAATTATGTTCAAGATGTAATGCAACATATTCGTCTGTTATAAACTCATAATAGTCTAATAAGTCAAAAGTTCGGGGAGCAGTTGTGAGCGTTTGGTTACCTGGAACTGCATCTAACAAAGTAAGTGGTACCTCTCCAAAAGTTTTACCAATTTCCAGTGTATATCTTAATTTACCAAAACCGCCCATCAAAATTCGATGTCTATAATATAATTGCAGCTTGTCATAATTAAAATCACTATTCAATATATCTTTCAATCCTTTCGTATAACTCAAATACATAGTAGGATATCTTCCTTCATTGCTAATATTACGCTCAACGCCAAAACCGGCGTTTTTTCTTCCGGGAGTATAGTTTATGGCAAAATCAACTTCAGTTTGCTTAACTTTTGATTGTACTATCCCGTTTTCATCTATATATGTTAAATCAAACAAATTTGGGTCGGCAGCCTTCAAAGTTTTATAAGTAGCACCCAGTCTAAAATTCAAATTCGGTATTGGTTCAATATCTAAAGCAAAGTTGGTTAAATTCAAATTAGTTAGTCTAAAATTTTCACCTCTAGTAAAAAATGCAGCAGAAGCAAAACTTCTATTCAAAACATCATTTGCTGTAGTTAAGCTAACACCTGTTTGTTCTACATCACGCCGATTACCAGCCGATAGAATGATTCTGTTTTTTTTGTCAACCATCCATTTACCACCAATACCATATTTCACTTTTGTGTCCTTAAAACCATATGCCATAAAACCTTGGATACGCCACCTATCATTTTGTGAAAAGTAAGTCCTTCCTCCTATTCGTACACGTGTGCCCTCAACATCGTTACTTCCAAAACTTGAAAATATAGGTCCATAGTCGAAACCTTTAAACATTTCCCAATAACCCGAGGCTAGAGTAGCTGTAATATCATATAATTGCTTGAATTTTCTAACTGTTTTTAGGGTATCTAACATTTTATAAATACCTTCTTCATCATCATTTAGTTTTTCCATTCGATTTTGTTTCCAAAAATCGTCTTCTTTATTGTAAACTTCTTCTTTATAGGCATCTACTCTGGTTGCGTAAAACTTGTCACTTCTTTCTTTTTCGAAATCATAATTATTAAACAAAGTCGTTCTCCGGCCATAAACCCCTTTAGATGCATCTTTCTTATTCAAAGCAAAATCAGACATCATATGATCTCGTTTTAATAAGAAAATTGAATCATTTAATACATTAAATTCTTGTTCTATATAAATTTCTTTTACCCAGTTTATATTTGCACTTTTTGTAGCATGCATTTCTATTTGCTTCACAGCAAAAGTGGTATCATTAACCCAAAAATCTCCTTTAAAAGTTAATTCATTCTTTCGTCTTGGATAAAACAAAATATTATAACACCATTTATTATCAATAAAGGCACTATCAGTCAAAACATAATTATATACTGAAACTCCTGTCCGTGACAATGGACTTGTAAAACTCTTATCAAAAAATTTCAAGTAATTATCGTAAATATTATAATCAACATATAATTGCTTTACAAATTCAATTAATTGTTGGTTACTCTCGAATCCTGAATTTTTATTAGCTACTAATTCCTCACGTAATTTCTTTGAAGGTTTATTTTTACCAAAGGTTTTATAAATTGCCTCATTGATAAAAATTGGTAAATAAGGTTTTCCTGTAATATTTGAAGTATCAACTTGGTCAAAAACAAACTCCATCCCTTTAAAGAGCTTTTTCTTTTTAAATTTCTCGTCAATATTATTCAAGTCAAATTCTATTTTTTCGTATTTATCGTATTCATATTGAGGGTATAGCAATACTCCATTCTGACGTTTCTTTGACCAGATTTTCCTTAATATTGCTATAGCGGGATTACCTTTTTTCTTCTGTTTCCCAGAATACACTACAACTTCGTCAAGTGCGGCTCCTTCTTTTAAAATAATTTTCAAGTTAAAATTTCTTGCTTTAAGCGGAATAATTGTCTTCTCAAAACCTAAAAATGAAACTTCTAATTCTGTATATGTTTTATCAGATTCTAAATAAAATTTACCGTTTTCGTCAGAAATGGTTCCCACAGTTGAACCCTTAAAAATGATATTTGCAAAAGGCACCGGTTCATTAAATTCATCGATTATAAAACCGCTAACTTTAACCTGGGCAGTCAATATGCTCGTAAACAAGAATAATACTAAACCTATTTGTTTAATTTTCATATTTTTTTTTAAAATAAAAATTCCTTTCTGAGTTTAACTCGAAAGGAATCTATATAACAATTTTAGTGCCAATTTATTTTATATAAAGTACGGTTTTTACTGCTTTTATTACATCATTAAAATTGGGTATCCATTCTTCTAATAATACGGGAGAATATGGTGCAGGTGTATCAGCTGTCGTAATCCGCTGTATTGGGGCATCTAAATAATCGAATGCCTGTTCTTGAACTTGATATGCAATTTCTGAAGAAACACTGGCAAATGGCCAAGCCTCTTCTAAAATTACCAACCTGTTTGTTTTTTTAACTGAATTTATTATTGCCTCATGATCCATTGGTCTTACTGTACGAAGATCAATGATTTCCACGGAAATGTCTTCTTTAGAAAGTTCATCTGCAGCCTTATAAGCTTCCTTAATAATTTTACCAAAAGAAACAATCGTTACATCGGTCCCTTCTCTTTTAATGTCAGCAACCCCTATTGGTAATATATATTCACCATCAGGTACTTCTCCCTTGTCTCCATACATTTGTTCAGATTCCATAAAAATTACCGGATCATCATCTCTTATAGCCGCTTTTAATAAACCTTTTGCATCATATGGGTTTGAAGGAACAATTACCTTTAAACCTGGAGTGTTAGCAAACCAATTTTCAAAAGCCTGAGAATGTGTTGCTCCTAATTGGCCGGCAGATCCAGTTGGGCCTCTAAAAACTATGGGGCATTTAAATTGGCCACCCGACATCTGACGAATCTTAGCGGCATTATTAATAATTTGATCAATTCCAACCAATGAGAAATTAAAGGTCATATATTCTACAATAGGCCGGCATCCAGTCATAGTAGAACCGATAGCAATACCAGCAAAACCTAATTCAGCAATAGGAGTGTCAATTACTCGCTTTGCTCCAAATTCATCAAGCATTCCTTTAGATGCTTTATATGCACCATTATATTCTGCAACTTCTTCACCCATTAAAAAAATACTTTCATCTCTTCGCATTTCTTCACTCATGGCTTCACATACTGCTTCTCTAAATTGAATTGTTCTCATTTAATCTTCTTTAAGGAACTAGCAAAAATAAGAAAAATCAAGACACTTTGGAGAAAACAAAATAGTTTATTTTTACTATGCATGCATAGTAAATTCAAAAAAAAGTACTAACTTCGCTGACGTAATTTATTTAGCAAGTTTTTACATTTAAAATATAGTATAAAATGAAAATATTAGTTTGTATAAGCCACGTACCAGATACAACTTCTAAGATTAATTTCACAGATAATGATTCGAAGTTTGATACAAATGGTGTACAATTTGTAATAAACCCATATGATGAGTTTGTTCTAACTCGGGCAATGTGGTTTAAAGAAAAACAAGGAGCTACAGTAACTGTAGTAAACGTTGGTAATGCCACCACAGAACCAACTTTAAGAAAAGCATTAGCAATTGGAGCTGATGACGCTATTCGAGTAAATGCAGAAGCTACAGATGGCTTTTTCGTTGCAAAACAAATAGCAGAAGTTGTAAAAAATGGTGCTTATGATTTGGTATTAGCCGGAAAAGAGTCAATTGATTACAATGGTGGAATGGTACCTGGCATATTAGCCTCAATTTTAGATGCTAATTTTGTTAATGCCTGTATTTCTTTAGAGGTTGATGGTTCAAGTGCAACCGCAGTTAGAGAAATAGATGGTGGTAAGGAAACATTGGCAACAAGTTTACCCTTAGTTATTGGAGGCCAAAAAGGTATCGTTGAAGAAAGTGAATTAAGAATCCCTAATATGCGCGGTATCATGATGGCACGTAAAAAACCATTAAATATTGTTGAACCAAGTAGTTTTGAACCTACAACTGTTTCGATTAATTTTGAAAAACCTGCTGCGAAAAGCACAATTAAAATGGTTGATGCTTCTAATGTCGGTGAACTTGTAAGTTTGCTTCATAATGAAGCCAAAGTAATTTAATAATAAATAAGTATATCGTTTTAGCCTAGAATTAAAATAAGGTCTAGCGTCTAAAATCTAAAATCTAACAAATATGTCTGTATTAGTTTTTGCCGAATCAACGGAAGGAAAATTTAAAAAAACTGCTTTTGAAGCAGTCTCATACGGGAAAAAAGTTGCTGAACAATTAGGCACAACTATAGTTGCCTTAACCATAAATGCTTCAAATACCTCAGAATTAGCAACCTATGGTGCAGAAAAAATTCTAAAAGTTTCTAGTGATAAATTAAATACCTTTAACGCCAAAGTATATGCGAGTGTTGTAAAACAAGCTGTGGAAAATGAAGGAGCTAATATCATAATTATTGATTCTAGTGCAAATGGTCTATATCTAGCGCCTCTAGTTGCTGCCAATCTGGAAGCAGGATATGCATCGAATGTGGTGGCCTTACCTAGTAGTACCACCCCTTTGGTAGTAAAACGTAAAGCTTTTTCAAGTAAAGGATTTAATAATACCGAAATAAAAACCGCGACCGCAGTTTTTGGATTATCAAAAAATTCTTACGGTGTTTTTGAAAACAGTGTAAGCTCATCTGAAGAGGATTTTTCTCCAGCTTTAGCGGATACTGATTTTGGTGTAAATATAACTGCGGTTGATAAAGCTAGTGGAAAAGTAACTATAGCCGATGCAGACATTGTTGTATCTGCCGGCAGAGGATTAAAGGGTCCTGAAAATTGGGGAATGGTAGAAGAATTAGCTGATGTTCTAGGTGCTGCTACGGCATGTTCTAAACCAGTTTCTGATCTGGGATGGAGACCACACAGCGAACATGTTGGGCAAACCGGTAAACCCGTCGCATCTAATCTATATATTGCCATCGGTATTTCTGGTGCTATTCAACATTTGGCTGGTATAAATTCTTCTAAAGTGAAAGTAGTTATCAATACAGATCCCGAAGCACCTTTCTTTAAGGCTGCCGATTACGGAATAGTTGGTGATGCTTTTGAAGTTGTACCACAATTAATTGAAAAATTAAAAGAGTTTAAAGCTCAAAACGCATAAATTTTATTAAATTGTGGCCTCTAAAGGCTGTCTAATTTCGGACAATACAGTCCTTGATTAGACAGCTTTTATACATTATAGTTAATTTATGAGTCTAGTACGACTAAATATTAAAGGAATATCATACAGCCAAACACAAAGCGGAGCTTATGCCTTGGTTCTAAGTGAAGTTGAAGGTGAAAGAACCTTACCAATTATTATTGGAGCGTTTGAAGCACAGTCGATTGCTATTGCATTAGAAAAAGAAATTAAGCCGCCCAGACCATTAACACATGATCTTTTTAAAACCTTTTCGGATAGATTTCAAATAAAAGTAAAACAAGTTATCATTCATAAATTGGTAGATGGTGTTTTTTATTCCAGTCTTATTTGCGAACGGGATCGAATCGAAGAAATAATCGACGCAAGAACGTCTGATGCTATTGCTTTAGCCACTCGTTTTAATGCCCCTATTTTTACTTATGAAAATATTTTGGATAAAGCCGGTATCTTTTTAAAAGCAAAAGATGAATCATTTACAGATGATGCCAAAATTGAAGTTGAAGAATTAATTCCAGAACCTAAACAGGATATTTCTTATAAAGATATTCCCTTAGATGAATTACATAATAAATTAGATGAGGCAGTTGCAAATGAAGACTATGAATTAGCGGCGAAATTAAGAGACGAAATTTCTAAACGTCAAAAATAACCCTACCAAATTATGCGAAAATTACTCTGTATTGCGATTGCTTTTTTTGCAATTAGTTTAAATGCTCAAGATGTTGAAAAAGTATTACAGACAGATTCTATAGCAAAAGAAAATACTACAGTTATCAATACGAATGATTTAGCTAATACTAAATCTGAAATTAGTACAAATGAAGATTTTGCAGAAATAAAACCAAGTGAAGGATTCTCTCTAAATAGTATGTTGAGAGGAATTCTTGGAATGATTACATTATTATTCTTAGCCTTTTTATTCAGCAGTAATAAAAAAGCTATTCAATGGAAAACTGTAGGTATAGGGCTTGCCCTGCAACTTATCATCGCCATTGGTGTATTAAGGGTCCCATTTGTACAAAAAGCATTTGATTTTGTAGGACAGATCTTTGTAAGTATTTTAGATTTTACACGAGCTGGAAGTAAGTTTTTATTTGAAGGTTTGGTTGTAGATATGGATACTTTTGGGTTCATTTTTGCATTTCAAGTATTACCAACAATCATCTTCTTTTCTGCCTTAACATCTGTTTTATTTTATTTAGGCCTTATCCAAAAAGTGGTAAAATTAATGGCTTTAGCACTTACTAAAGTATTAGGAATTTCTGGTGCCGAAAGTTTATCAGTAGCTGGTAATATTTTTCTAGGTCAAACTGAAGCTCCATTATTAATCAAGGCGTATTTAGAAAAGATGAATAAGTCAGAAATGTTACTAGTCATGATTGGTGGTATGGCGACAGTTGCGGGAGCAGTACTTGCCGCTTATATCGGTTTTCTAGGAGGTGACGATCCTGCACTTCGATTAGTCTATGCGAAGCATTTACTTGCCGCATCTGTTATGGCTGCACCTGGAGCAATCGTGATTTCAAAAATTTTATATCCACAAACTGAAGGTGTAAATACTGATGTAAAAGTGTCCTCAGAAAAAATAGGTTCAAATATATTAGATGCAATTGCTAATGGTACTACCGAAGGTTTAAAACTAGCTGTAAATGTTGGCGCGATGTTATTAGTTTTTATTGCGTTTATCGCCATGATTAATGGTGTACTGGGTTGGGTAGGAGATATCACTACATTAAATGATTGGATGGCAGTAAATACACCATATAAAGAATTTTCATTAGAAGCTATTTTAGGAACGATCTTCGCGCCTTTAATGTGGTTAATAGGTGTTGCAACTCAAGACATGATGTTAATGGGGCAGTTACTGGGTATTAAATTGGCAGCTAGTGAATTTGTAGGTTATATTCAATTAGCAGATTTAAAAAATGTGGCAAATACAACTCATTTGACATATCAAAAATCTATCATCATGGCTACATATATGCTCTGTGGTTTTGCAAATTTTGCATCAATTGGAATACAGATTGGCGGTATCGGTTCTTTAGCTCCGGGGCAACGTAAAACCTTGTCAGAATTCGGTATGAAAGCCCTAATTGGAGGATCGATCGCTTCATTAATTTCTGCGACCATTGCCGGAATGATCATTGGTTGATAGTTAAATCGTTTATACGTTTAACCTAAAAATGTAAAATAATCAGTTAATAAACTATTGATAAATATAAAAATTTCATCTATTTAATTTTAGAGCTTTTTTTTACTTTAGCGCAAAGATGATGATGCAATTATACAGTAATATTCACGACAGGATTATGCTAAATTCGTATTTTCAAAGTCTTTTAATAATCTACGATTACACGAATAAATACACGATCAAACTATAAAATGAAACAATATTTAGACTTAGTGAAACACGTTTTAGAAAACGGAAACGAGAAAGGTGATAGAACAGGTACCGGCACTAAAAGCGTATTTGGTCATCAAATGCGATTTGATCTTAGTAAAGGTTTTCCGATGGTTACAACAAAAAAGTTACATTTAAAATCTATCATTTATGAATTATTATGGTTTATTAAAGGAGATACGAACATAAAATACTTACAAGAAAATGGGGTACGCATCTGGAATGACTGGGCAGACGAAAACGGTGATCTCGGTCCGGTGTATGGACATCAATGGCGCAATTGGAATAGTGATGACATCGATCAATTAAAAGAAGTAATCCATACGTTGAAAAACAATCCAAATAGTCGAAGAATGTTGATCTCTGCATGGAATCCCAGCGTTTTACCAAATACAACGATTTCTTTTAGTGAAAACGTAGCTAATGGTAAAGCCGCATTACCGCCTTGTCATGCTTTCTTTCAGTTTTATGTTGCTGATGGTAAATTATCATGCCAGTTATACCAACGAAGTGCCGATATTTTCCTGGGTGTACCTTTTAATATTGCATCATATGCCCTATTTACCATGATGATGGCACAAGTTTGTGGCTATCAGCCTGGTGAGTTCATACACACTTTTGGTGATGCTCATATATACAATAATCATATAGAGCAGCTAGAATTACAACTTTCTCGAGAAATGAGACCTTTACCGAAAATGATAATCAACCCCGAAATAAAGAATATATTCGACTTTACTTTTGAAGATTTTACCTTAGTTGATTACAATCCACACCCTCATATTAAAGGAACAGTAGCAGTTTAGAATTGTATATTACAATTCTAAAACTGCATTTTCAGTTCCAGCGAAATCATTCCAAACATAGCCGTCTGCTTGTTCGTCATTTTTATATTCGCCATCTATTAAATATCTGAATTGATAATTATTATCTTTTTCAAGATCAATGGTACCCTTAAAAGTTCCGTTCTTTAATCTTCTTAATTGTGCAACTTTTGAATTCCATTCATTAAAAGTACCAACTACTGCTACTTTTTTTGCCTCTTTTGCCGGTACTGTAAATGTTACCTTACAAACTGGTTTGCTTTTTAAGTATTGCTTTTTAATTGCCATGTTATTTTATTTAAAATTATGGTACAAAGTTAAATAACAAGTCCATAAGAACACGCATTTATTGTTAATTCAATGTTATTTTTATGAATTTATAATTTATCATACTGTTAAAAAATAGAATCAAAAATATTTATACCATTAAAATTAATTTTTATAGTTTCTTTAACAGTCAAAATTGTATAAATAACCATAATTTTGTGTCAATATCTTTAGTTTTGATTATATTTATTCAAAATTTAAGATTAAGCTAAACAACTTCGATATGACCGCAAAAAATATCTTTTGTGTATTATCTAAAAAAAATAAAAAATGGGAATAGAAGAGTTAAAAAAAGACATTTTTGAAAGAATTATCAAGATAGATGATATAAATAAATTGACAGCCATCCAAACGATATTGAACACACTAGAGAATGAGCAAATTAGTTTAGATGATATTAATGATGCGTTAGAAACTGAAGATTTTTCAGGCTATATTAAAGAATGGTTGAAAAACATGTAGATTTGCTACATGATTTTAAACTAAAAAGTATCTAATTGGAATCTAACGAACAACACGAAATTTACGAAAAAGCACGTAAAAGAGTCAAGCAAAAAAAGCGCTTATATTATCACTTTTTATTATTCTTAGTTGGTTCAATTTTTTTAATTGTTCTAAATATCATTTTTAAAGTCGGTGAACGGTTTGGAGAATGGTTTAAATACGCGATTGCAATATGGCTATTTATATGGATCATACATTTTGTAAATGTATATATTACAAATCGTTTTTTTGGTAAAGATTGGGAGCGTATTGAAACTGAGAAATTAATCGCTAAACATTCAATAAAACATGATAACTTAGAAAGTAAACTTATCAAAACGGGAGTCATAACTCCTAATGATAAATTACCTTCTTCAGAAAAAAAAAATCTAGATCTATGATTACTATTATTGCCGCTATAGGTAAAAATGGTGAATTAGGTAAAAACAATGATCTAGTTTGGCACTTACCAAATGATCTTAAACGATTTAAAGAAGTAACTGCCGGGCATCATGTAATTATGGGCAGAAAAACATATGAATCTTTGGGGAGCCCCTTACCAAAACGTACAAATATTATTATTACCAGAAATCCTAATTATACAGCTGAAGGTTGTGTAATAGCAAGTTCTCTGAAAGAGGCTATTACCTTGGCTAAAGCTGAAGATCCAAATCCGTATATTCTAGGTGGTGCGCAAATTTATAAACAAGCGATAGCTATTGCTGATGTTCTAGACCTTACCTTAGTAGATGCCGAATTAGATGCTGATGTATTTTTTCCAAACATAGACACTTCTATTTGGAAAGAAATTGAACGTTATGATCATTTTATTGATGAAAAACATCAATACAATTACAGTTTTGTTACATACAAAAAAGTGGACTAAAAAGCCCACTTTAACCAATTAACTAAACTTATGAATCAATTAATGACCATAATACTTTCTAGATTTGCACTCGGTTGACAAATCTTCTTCCATTTGATTTTACTATAATGGTATAAGTTCCTTTTGCAGAAGTAGAAAAATCATATATTTTGCCCAATACATTTTCTTTTCTTTTAACTTTTTCTAAAAGAATTCTTTCATTAGAATCTGACAAAATTTCAATTTCTAAAAATTCATCTTCAAATACTATTTTTGAAATAAATACCTTGTCATTATTTAACCATACTACCGGTTTAAAAGATTTTACTTCTCTTGTTTTATCAAAAGTAACTACACTTTCCCTTACTTTAAAAGGAAGTACGGTTATTTCAACATCTTTGTTCAACTCAAAATAATAATCTCCATTTGGCAATGATGTTAAATCAAAACCTTTGGTATACTTACCACTTTTTTCAATTAACTCTTTGTACAATGTCAATCCATAATTATCTTTAATCAAGAGTACAGATCCTTTTGTTACATCATTAAATGTTAAATTAGTTGTTACACCTTTCCCGTCGTTTGTGTTACCAGAAATCTCATTTCCATAACTTACTGTAGTAGCTAAAAATAAAACTACAAGTACTAAACTTTTTCTAATTACTGTTTTCATAATTTTTTGTTTTAGATTATTAAACAAGACAAATGTATATGACATCTAAACCTAAAAAAACATCAATTTTGACTTATTTATATTCATAATTAACATCAATATATTGTTAAGAGATAATTTAGGTTAAAATAGTATATAATTTTGTTAAATTGGTGTAGGTTCTCAAATTTTTATAATCTACCTTTGTAAAAAAATTGACTGATTATGCTGAATAAAAAACCTGCATTTGAAAAAATTAGTCCAAGTTTTGGGAGTTCAGTTTTGGTAAAACAACACAATCAAAAGATTAAAAATAATAACTTAGCCTTTTGGCACTTTCACCCGGAACTTGAATTGGTTTATGTAGATAAAGGAAAAGGGAAAAGGCATATAGGAAACCATTTGTCCTATTTTAATAATAGCCAACTTATTTTATTGGGTTCAAATTTACCACATCATGGTTTTACTGATAGGTTAACAGCAAAAGGGTCAGAAACTATAGTGCAGTTTAAACCTGATTTTTTGGGTGATACATTTTTTAGTATCCCAGAAATGAGTAAAATTACCTCACTTTTTGAAAGAGCTAAAAAAGGAATTCTATTTAAACCCGATACCAAAAAAATAGTTGGCCCTAAAATTGAAAGCCTAGTTAACCTTGTCGGTTTTGAAAGAATTTCCAAGTTTTTAGAAATATTGAATGATCTCGCTTTAGCAGAAGATTATACTTTACTAAACGCAGATGGTTTTGCTTTTGAAACTGAACCTCAAGACAGTGCTAAAATTGATATTATTTTTAAACATATCAATAGTAATTTTCAAGAACATATTACATTAGAAGAAATTGCTGATAAAGTTAGTATGACCATCCCTGCTTTTTGTCGATATTTTAAAAAAGCTACAGGAAAAACATTTACAAAATTAGTAAATGAGTATAGGGTTGTACACGCCACAAAATTACTGTCAGAAAGTCAAAAAAGCATCACCGATATATGTTTTGAATGCGGTTTTAATAACTTCTCGCATTTCAATAAATTATTTAACGAATTCACTGGGAAAAGCGCGTCGAAATATAGAAGTGAAATGAAACGAATTGTTCAATAATTATTTGATTTCTAGTATAAATGGCATTCTAGCTTGTATTCCTTTAAGTTCAGAGAATTGCTTTATCCTTTTATAAATCGTATAATTTTCTAAGCCTAATTCTTCCTTCAATAAATTTTCTTTCGCTTTCGCGGAAATAGAGAATAGTTTAAAAATATCATCGAAATCATTCTTGTATCTAGGATAATTTGTGGTTCTGTAATCAGTAATTTCTGCTAATTCTGCAGCTTCGTCAATCGCATTTTCTAAACTTCCTAATTCATCAATTAAACCGTTCTGTAAGGCTTCGACACCCGTCCAAACTCTACCTTGTCCTATACTGTCAACTTGTTCAATACTCATATTCCTTCCTTTTGAAACTCTATCCACGAAAGTGCTATAAACATCTTCAATACCTTCTTTAACAAAATCATGAAAATTAGATGACATTGGTTCAAACGGACTATACCCAAATGATTGTTTATTGGTTCCAACCTGTTCAGAATTGATACCGATTCTATCTGCCAGCTTGCTCATATTAGGAATCATACCAAATACACCGATAGAACCTGTAATAGTTGTTGGTTCAGCAAATATTTTATCGGCATTACAAGCGATATAATATCCTCCAGACGCCGCCAGATTACCCATAGAAACTACCAAAGGTTTTTCTTTTTTTGTTAATTCTAATTCTCGCCAAATTAGATCTGAAGCTAAAGCACTTCCACCAGGTGAGTTTACTCTTAACACAATTGCTTTTACATTTTTATCTTTTCTAACTTTCTTTAATGACTCAATTATTTTTTCTTGACCAACATAATTTTCATCGCCCTTACCATAACGTATTTCACCTAGTGCATAGATAACGGCTATTTTGTTACTCGATGTTGATCTAATTCTTCCTTTACCTGAAGAAATATAATCTTCTAGAGTAACCAGGTTGAGTTTAGAATCTTCTTCAATATCAACCAAAAATTTTAGTTTGTTTTCATATTCATCAACAAATAACTGACCATCTAACATGTTATTTTCTATTCCCAATTCGGGATTTCTTATCAATAAATTGTCAGCAATATTATTTATTTCTTCGGCAGATTTGTTTCTACTTTTGGCAATATCAATTACCATTTCACTCCAAATAGATGTCAAAAATGAGGTGATTTGTTCTCTATTTGCCTCACTCATTTTATCAGCTAAAAATGGTTCTACAGCACTTTTATATTTTCCATGGCGTATAACCTCCATTTTAATACCGTACTTTTCTTGAAAATCTTTGAAGTACAATACTTCACTTGACAGTCCTCTAAAATCGGCTCCACCAACACGATTTATATAAATTGAATCTGCTACCGAGCTTAAATAGTAATTTTTTTGAGTATAAAAATCGGCATAAGCAGTAATAAATTTTCCTGACTCCTTAAATTCTAATAGTTTATCTCTTATTGTTTGGGTTTGTGAAACGCCACCATTAATATATAATGTATTTATACTTATACCTTTAATATTAGTATCAGTCTTTGCATTTTCTATAGCACTTATTATTTCGTGCATTTCTAACATATCTTTATCTCCTCCACCAAAAACATCGGCAAAAGGATCGGTAACATTATAATCGTCTTTAATTGGTCTTTCTAAATTTAATTCAAGTACTGAATTGTTACTAACTACAACTTTATCATCTTCAGTAAAAGAAGATGCAGATGCAGTGATTATAGCCATAAAAACAAAAAACATTATCCCTCCAGCAATAAAAACACCCAATATTGCGGCTAGTAATTCTCTTAAAAACTTCATGTATTCTACTTTTTCTTAATAAGTCTGCTTTTAGCATTAAACGTTACAAACCAATTCTTAAAATGTTTATAAATTTTAAGATGTAAATATAAACTTTTATCGGTTGATTTCATTTTCTTTGTATTCGTTTCATGAAGATACAGCGAACTACATATTTATCATTAGGTACCAATCAAGGTGATAAACTTGATAACTTACAACAGGCATGTAATTTAATTGCCGAAAAAGTTGGTAGAATTACCAAGTTATCATCGGTTTATAAGACTTCGGCGTTGGGATTTGAAGGTGACGATTTTTTTAATATTTGTATCGAAGTTAGTACGAATTTAAATCCGCAAAAACTACTTGAAAGCGTACTAAATATTGAACAAAAATTAGGCCGTAAACGAAGTGAATCAATTGAATATCAATCAAGAACGATAGATATTGATGTACTCCTTTTTGAAGATGAAATTATTTTTTATAAAAATTTAAAAGTTCCGCACCCAAGAATGCTTGATCGTAAGTTTGTGATGGTTCCTTTAACCGAAATAGCTTCTAATTTAAAACACCCTATTGAAAAAAAAACAATCTTAATATGTTTACAGAGTTGTGATGACACCTCTGAAATTGAAAAAATAGAATTGAAGATAAAAAGACCTGTTTCTTTAGTAGAAAAGTTCAATTATATTGCTATTGAAGGTAATATTGGGGCCGGTAAGACTACATTGTCTAATATGATAGGTGATGATTTTAATGCGAAGATGGTTTTAGAGCGTTTCGCTGATAATCCGTTTTTACCGAAATTCTATGAAGACAAAGATCGCTATGCATTTCCATTAGAAATGAGTTTTTTGGCAGATCGATATTCTCAACTTACTGATGACCTCGCTCAATTTGATCTCTTTAAAAACTTTATTGTTTCTGATTATTATATTTTTAAATCCCTCATTTTTGCTCAGGTAACCTTAGCAAAAGAGGAATATGTATTATATAGAAGAATGTTTGATATTATGTATAAAGAAATTACAAAGCCCGATCTATATGTTTATCTATATCAAAATACAGAACGTTTATTAGTCAATATTAAGAAAAGAGGAAGAGATTATGAGCAAAATATCACGCCCGATTATCTGGAAAAAATACATCAGGGATATTCTGGTTTTATTAAAACAGAACAAAATTTAAACACAATGATCATTGATGTATCTGAGCTTGATTTTGTAAATAAAACTGAAGATTATAATCACATCATAAAAAAGATTGGTGATTTCAAATTAAGTAAATAATCGTACTGACATTTTGAAATATGCTCAGCAATGTTCGAAACAACACTACTTTTTCAACAACTCCAATTTTTCAGCAAAATAAGCACAAAAATCACGCATGGTTGCAGTCATTTTTTCATCATTGGTAGCGCGGTAAAAAGTATCTGACATAGACAATAATGTTTGATGAAAGAAATGTTGCATTTCTTCTAAAGGCATATCTTTTGTCCATAGGTCCATCTTTAAGGTTTCCTTTTTATTCTGATCCCAAACCGAGATCATAAAAGCTTTTGTTTCTTCATTATCAACACCACCATCCTTGGCATCCCACGATAATTTTTCGGGTATCTTATTATCATCCAGTTCAACTGTAAATTTAATTTCTGAAGTATGTTTTGCCATTGTCTTTTTTATTAATGAATGTCATATTGAACAAAGTGAAATATCTTGTTAGATTCTTCGACAGGCTCAGAATGACAATAATTTATTTTGTTGGTTTATATTTTGATTTTGTAAAGATAGATTCATTATCAGTTCGCAACATATCTTGTAAAGAAACATCATTATGTTGCATATAAGCACTTACAATTTGCCAGCCAAACCAGGAACCTATACGGCCAGGGCTTTCATTATCATTAGCCTGATAAAACTTAGAAAAAGGCGCATTTTCAATAAAGCGTCTTGATAATTCCTGATCGGTGTCAAATAAATACTCATTTTGAATAAAATACTTCCATACATCAACATCATTATGATCTGCCCAATCAATTTGCTCTTGGGTATACCCTATTTTTGTAGCATCATTTACAGCCGGTAAAAAGGCATCAATCATAAATAATAACTTCCCTTCTTGTATCATTCTTGAAACAAATGTTCTGCTTTTTGCTCTAGGTATTTCAGGTCTTGCCAAGGCTTCCGCAACAGCGACACCAATATGATCTTTGGTAAATTTACTCTTAATATATGTTGGAAAATCCTGATAAATAACACTCTCTTTCCCTAAAAAAACATCCAACGAAATAAACAACAAACTATCTGCATACACAACATTACTTAGATAGTCTACATTCGACAATATTGTAATTACCGTTGGCTCCTTAAAATTATTATAATAATATTTTACATGCTTAAAAATTGAGGTTAATTGCTCTTTTTCAGCGTTTAAATTAAGATAAGTTTTTTGGGTTTCTGCATATAATTCTTGCTCATCTTTATCCTGCATTTTTTGAACCCATATACTATCTGGGGTTTGAACAGGAAATAAGTATGGGTATTCATTTTTTAGATCTTCAAGTTTCTCAGGAGGAGTTGTATAGAACGCCTTATCAAAACGCAAAATATCTACTTTAACATCAATGTCTGAAACATCAACAAACAATTTATCTTTTTTTGTGCATGACATAAATAAGATAAGAGATATTAAGACCACAGAATATTTATACATTCGTCTTAAATTTTTTAGATTTTTTGTACTTTCGCCTAACATTTTAAACGAAGTGCAAAACTACTAAATTGTTTCACAATGCAAACAGAAAAAGTCACAAAACATATAGTTAAATGGTTAAAAGACTATGCCACAAACGCAAAGATTAAAGGTTTTGTTATTGGTGTTTCAGGCGGAATTGATTCTGCCGTGACTTCTACGCTTTGCGCAGAAACTGGTTTACCGCTCTTATGCTTAGAAATGCCCATCCATCAAGGTAAAAGCCAAGTTAGTAGAGCCTTGAATCATATTGCATGGTTAAAGAAAAATTATGACGGTGTTACAATGAAAAAAATAAATCTAACACCTGTTTTTGATAGTTTAGTAGGTGCATTTCCTCTAGTTGAAGATGAAGAAAAACGGTTTATGTCTTTAGCAAATACACGAGCACGCTTACGAATGACTTCCTTGTACTATTTCGCTGCTTTAAATGGGTATTTAGTAGCAGGAACCGGTAATAAGGTAGAAGATTTTGGCGTCGGTTTTTATACTAAGTATGGTGATGGTGGTGTTGACCTCAGCCCTATAGCAGATTTGATGAAATCTGAAGTATATGAAGTGGCCCGCTATCTAGGAATAAACCAAGAAATTATAGATGCTGCACCAACAGATGGTTTGTGGGGTGATTCCAGAACCGATGAAGACCAAATAGGTGCAAGTTATGATGAACTAGAATGGGCCATGTACCGTGCTGATGAAGGCAAAACTATTGATGATTTTGAAGGTAGAAAAAAACAAGTCATGGAAATTTATACTTGGCGAAATAAAGCCAATAAACATAAAATGGATCCTATTCCCGTTTGTGAGATACCAAAGGAGTTGAAGAGCTAAACTACCCTATTCAATTTTTCGTATAGCAATTTCTTCAATGAAGTATAATTAACCACCATTTCAAGCATGGTTTGGCTTTCTTCTTCCGGTTGTTGTTTGTCCAGTAGTTCTTTAATTTTAAGCTCGATTAAAATACGGCGTAAATTTAATATGGCATCCATGACTAACTTAGAAAGGTTTTTATCTTTTCCTTTCACATAAATTTCTTTGCGTATCCAATCACTCAAGACATATTTTTCATCATCCATTAAAATATTTGCAACTGCATTGCTTATTTCTGAATCTTCATGATTGATAAATATATCAGTATTAATCCCTTCATTCTGATTCAACTGATGTATCACATCGTAATAGATCTTTTTAAAAGTATCATTGCTAAACTCTATTTCGTCGTCTTGTAAGTGTAAATAGATCTCTTTTGAAACCGTATTTTGATACTCTTCTTTTACAATTTTTATATTACCTTCCTCGTCTTCTTGCTCAACAAAATCGGTAAAATCAACTTCTTCATTTCCATGCAGGAGTAGTATTTCTATAAGCTTTCGTTCTAATCTGTTTAGCTGGTCTACTTTTTTAAGTTCTTGAGGTTTATTTTTATGAACTTCAAACGATGGTTCTTGTCTATTTGTTAGTGGTTTTTTGGAAGCGTCACGAGCTTCGCGCTTTGCTAATTGCGCCAATTCACTAAACAATACTTTTTCAGAAATATGCATGATCCTCGAACATTCCTGAACATAAATCTCACGTTGTATATTATTAGGTATCTTAGAAATACTCAGCACAATATCACGGATCAGATTTGCCTTTTTTACAGGGTCATTCTGTGCTTCTTCCATCAATAATGATACTTTGAACTGAATGAAATCTTGTGAATGCTCTTTTAAATACGCTTGTAGATCTTCAAAGGAATTCTTTTTAGCGAAGCTATCAGGGTCTTCCCCTTCTGGGAAAGTCACAACCTTCACATTCATACCTTGTTCTAAGATAAGATCAATCCCACGAATCGAAGCACGAATACCAGCCGCATCACCATCAAAAAGTACTGTAATATTTTGTGTTAAACGATTTACCAATCGTATTTGATCTGAAGTTAAGGCTGTACCTGAAGAAGCCACAACATTTTTTATACCGTTTTGATAAAAAGAAATCACATCGGTATAACCTTCAACTAAATAACAATTATCTTCTTTTGCAATAAATTGTTTTGCATGGTAAATTCCATAGAGCACTTTACTTTTATGATAGATCTCACTCTCTGGTGAGTTTAAATATTTTGCTGCCTTCGCTTCAGTTGATAAAATCCGTCCGCCAAACCCCAACACTCTACCAGACATGCTATGTATAGGAAATAAAACACGACCCTTAAACCTATCGAACTGCTTACCCGCATTGCCATCGGGCAGGTTTTCCTTTACAATTGTTAGGCCTGTTTTTTCTAAAAATTCTAACTGATAACCTTTTGAAAGAGCAGTATCAGTAAAAGCCCTCCAGTCATCTAAACCATAACCCAATTCAAAGGTTTTGATCGTTTCATCAGTAAAACCACGTTCTTTAAAATAGGATAAGCCAATAGCTTTTCCCTTTTGAGTATTTAATAAGATATCATGAAAATAATTACGGGCATATTCAGAAACCAAATACATACTTTCGCGTTCATTCTGCTGCTCCTTTTGGGCATCAGATTGCTCAGTTTCTTCAATTTCTATATTGTATTTTTTAGCGAGGTAGCGAATCGCCTCAGGATACGAATAATGCTCGTGTTCCATTAAAAAGGAAATAGCATTTCCACCTTTACCAGTACTAAAATCTTTCCAGATCTGCTTCACAGGTGACACCATAAATGATGGTGTTTTTTCGTCGGTAAAAGGACTTAAGCCTTTAAAATTACTACCTGCTTTTTTTAGCTGTACAAAATCACCGATGACTTCTTCGACACGAGCGGTTTCAAAAACTTTGTCTATGGTGTTTTTGGTGATCATACTAACTTAAGGTGGATTCTAAAAATTCATTCACATCAAAATTTTCAGAGTTTTTCATAGACAATATAATTTTTTTGATACACCATCTAGATATTGCAAGAAAATATGGAGCAGTATATTGAAAGCTCTGGGAAACCTTTGACGAACAAAGATAATAAACAATCTGACATCGTTATATTTTTGTTGAAATAGCTACGGCTATTCGAAAAAAATATGCCTTGCATATTATTCATTCTTTTTACTTTTTGAAAGAAATGAATTATTAGAACCCACCTTATGATACTGCTTTTAACTTACTTAATGTAGATTTTGTAAGTTTCCCTTCAGCATATTTTTTAGTTACTTTTAATACTTTTTCATCACTACTTGGTAAATCAAACATTGCATCTGTTAAGATGGCCTCGCATAATGAACGTAATCCACGCGCCCCAAGTTTATATTCTACTGCTTTTTCAACAATATAATTCAAAGCTTTCTCATCAATATCAAATTTGATATCATCCATTTCGAAGAGCTTATCATATTGCTTGATGATCGCATTTCTAGGTTCTGTTAAAATAGCACGCAACGTGTCAGCGTCAAGTGGATTTAAATAAGTTAATACTGGTAATCGACCAATAATTTCGGGTATCAAGCCAAAATCTTTTAAATCTTTTGGCACTATATATTGTAGCAAGTTATCTTCATCAACTCGCTCTTCACTTTTAGAAGCGCTATAACCAACAGCTTGCATATTCAATCGTTTACTAATGACTCTGTCAATACCGTCAAAAGCGCCACCTGCAATAAATAATATATTTCGGGTATTAACCTCTACAAATTTTTGATCGGGATGTTTTCTACCACCTTTTGGCGGAACATTCACAACTGTGCCTTCTAATAATTTCAATAAAGCCTGTTGTACACCTTCACCTGAAACATCACGCGTAATAGACGGGTTGTCACTTTTACGAGCAATTTTATCGATTTCATCAATAAAAACAATTCCTTTCTCAGCTTTTTGAACATTATAATCAGCAGCCTGCAATAAACGTGTCAAGATGGTTTCAACATCTTCACCAACATAACCCGCTTCGGTCAAAACAGTTGCATCAACAATTGCAAAAGGAACGTTTAACATTTTGGCAATAGTACGTGCCAATAAAGTTTTACCGGTACCTGTTTCGCCCACTAACATGATATTACTTTTTTCAATTTCTATATCATCTTTATTATTTGCTGGCTTCTGTAACAAACGCTTATAATGATTATAAACGGCTACGGCAATTACTTTTTTAGCTTGATGTTGACCTATAATATACTCATCTAAGAAACTTTTAATTTCTTGTGGTTTTTTCAATATCAATTCAGCTGAAAGACCTTCTGCCTTCGTATCTGTAATCTCTTCTAAAACGATACCATGTGCCTGTTCAATACAACGATCACAAATATGTGCATCCAAACCAGCGATCAATAAATTGGTCTCTGCTTTTTTACGTGCACAAAACGAGCATTCTAATTCTTCCTTCTTTGCCATCTTATAGGTGTTAAGTACTTTTTTAAGTTAAAAGTCTATTTAGCTATACTTTAACTCAAAAAATAGCTCAATATTTTATTTTTCTCTTATTAAAATTTCATCAATCATACCATATTTTTTAGCTTCATCGGCTTTCATCCAATAATCTCTATCAGAATCATCGTGTACTTTTTCAACGGTTTGCCCTGAATGTTTTGCAATGATCTGATATAATTCGTCTTTTAATTTTAAAATCTCACGAGCAGTAATTTCGATATCTGATGCCTGCCCTTGAGCACCACCTAAAGGCTGGTGAATCATCACACGTGAATGTGGTAAGGCTGAACGTTTTCCTTTTTGACCTGCACACATTAATACAGCACCCATAGATGCCGCCATACCTGTACAAATAGTTGCAACATCTGGCTTGATAAACTGCATGGTATCATAAATTCCTAAACCGGCGTAAACGCCTCCTCCCGGAGAATTGATGTAGATTGAAATGTCTTTAGAGGCATCTACACTTTCTAAAAACAACAATTGTGCTTGAATAATATTTGCTACATAATCGTCAATACCAGTTCCCAAAAAGATAATACGATCCATCATTAAACGTGAAAATACATCCATTTGTGCAACGTTTAACTGGCGTTCTTCAATAATATATGGTGTTACACTACTTACTAATTTGTCATAATGCATACTACTGATGCCATGTTCTTTAGTAGCGTATTTTTTAAATTCTTTTCCGTAATTCATGTTCTATGTTTTTTATATAATATGACGGTAAATATACTAACAAATTACTAATTTATTAGTTACAATTTAATTCAATAAAAAACCCCAAAATGAATATTTAGGGGTTTTTTATTTTAAAGACCCGGTGATAGCTTTACTTTCTATCTTCGACACAAATACAAATTTGTGTCTCGATAATGCTCACGGTGGCATTTAGTTTTTATTTATAAACTTCTTTTACAAAGTCATCATACGAAACTTCTTTTACTTTAAGCTTCACATTTTCTTTATAGAAATTCAATAATTTTTGACTCATTAATTGCTCAGACAAGCGTTTTACTTCGTCTTGGTTACCTAAAATTCTGTCTGCAATTTCGTCTAGCTCTTTTTCTTCAGGGTTTGCATTACCAAACTGTGCCATTTGGCTTTTGATAAATCCTTTTGCGAACTCTTTTAACTCTTCAAAAGTAACTTGCAAATTATTTTCCTTACTTATTTTACCTTCAATTAATTGGTAACGTAAACCTTTTTCTGATCTATTATACTCTTGAGCAGCTTCCTCATCAGTCATTTGTTTTTCACCTCCAACAGCTAACCATTTCTGTAAAAATTCAGCCGGTAAGTCAAACTTAGTATTTTCAATTAAGCTCTCAGTAACCGAATTTAATAATTGCTGATCAGCCTGTTGCTCAAATTGTTTTTCGGCATCTTCTTTTAAACGTGCTAAAAAGTCCTTTTTTGTTTTAACAGTATCTTTACCAAATAATTTATCATATAATTCCTGATCTAATTTGGCAGGTTCTGTAGTTGATGTTTCTTCCAAAGTAAATTGAACTTCAATATTCAATCCGTGAGCATCCTCATGAGAAACACCTAAATGAGTTTCTAACAAATGGTCATCATTGAACAAACCTTTTGTTTTTAAGGCAATCACTTCTCCGGATTTAGCACCTAAAAATTTCTTTTGATTTGATTTTCCCTTGATAACATCTAATTTAAAAGTTGATTTCTTTTCAATCTCTTTTTCCTCATTTAAAAAAGTTCCTGTTACATTGGCGTTTTCAATAACTTCTTTTTGAGAGGTCATTTTACCATAACGCTCTTGAATATTAGCGACTTGTTCGTCCAGCATTTTTTTATCTGCAACAATCTTATATTGAATTATTGCCTTTTTGGGCTTTAAATTCACTTCAAATTCAGGAGATAAGCCTAATTCAAATTCAAACGTAAACTGATCAGCGTCCCAAGAAAAATCTTCTTTCATTTTAGGCAATGGATTCCCCAAAATATCTAACTTCTCTTCTACTAAAAATTTACTCAACGAGTCTTGTAATAATTTATTTACTTCATCGATCAATACTGGTTTTTCATACTGCTTCTTTACCAAACTCATTGGAACATGTCCTTTTCTAAAACCAGGAATATTTGCTTTTTTGCGATAATCTTGTAAAATTTCAGTCACTTTACCTTGATAATCATCTTGTGTAATATCAATTTTTACTACGGCATTTAATGCGTCGATATTTTCTTTAGTTATGTTCATTTCTTCTGTGTTCTCTTTGATAATTATTATAGCTCAGTTGTAACCTAAGCGGGCGCAAAATTAGTAAAAATCTGCCATAAACTACTTATGAATGTCCTTGTTTTTTCTCTTTTAAGAAGGAAAATAAGATAGATTGTAAAAATGATAAGAGCAAACTGAAAAGTAAGGCATACCAAAATCCGGCAACAGCAAAACCATCAATCAATTTATCTGCCAATAAAATAATAATAGCGTTGATCACAAATAAAAATAAACCAAGTGTAATTATTGTTATTGGCAAAGTAAACAATATGATCAAGGGTCTAACAAAAATTCGCAATAAACCTAATACAATTGCCACAATAATTGCGGTGGTATAACTATCAACATGAATACCAGGTAATATCTGTGCTAAAATTATTACAGCAACAGCTGTGAGCAACATTTTTAATATAATTTTCATAATATCTGATTATTTGTGGTTATAACTCATCCTTTCAAGAGAAAGCTATTAGTGTGCCAATTTTTTATTTGGCTAAAAAACTGACAACATAGTCATAAAAATCATCTGGATTTTCAGCATGAAGCCAATGTCCTGCATTTTTGACAGTTATAACTTCCGCTTTAGCGAAATGAGCCTTTATCAAGGGTTCATCTTCTTTAGTAATATAACCTGAATTTTCTGCACGTAAAAATAAAGTCGCTCCATCAAACTGATAGAGTGGAGGTAACTGTACTCCAATTTCATCATAACTAGTGGTAATTGCTTCTAGATTAAATCGAAATCCAAACTCATCTTTACTTTTTCTGTAAACATTCTTTAATAAAAATTGTCGAATACCAAATTCTGGAATATAATTTTCTAAAACCCTTTCAATGTCATTTCTGGATCTTTGCTTTGAAAAATCAATTGCATTCAGGCCTTCTAAAATCTGTTCATGATGTGAAGGATAATATTTTGGTGCAATATCAGCCACTATTAATTTATTGACTTTTTCAGGATAGGTCACAGCAAATAACATTGCGGTCTTACCACCCATAGAATGACCCAACAGGTTTACTTTATCTAATTTATAGTGTTGTATATAGTTTAATACATCCTTCACCAATACTTCATAATCAAACTCGTCTGAATGAAAACTACGTCCATGATTTCGTTGATCAATCAAATGTACTTCGTTGTCAAGTGCAAAACGATTACCCAATGATTTCCAATTATCACCCATTCCTAAAAATCCATGAAGAATTAACAGGGGCTTTCCTTGTCCTAATATTTTAGAGTGTAAAATTGGTTTCAAATTTTTATTTCTAAATTCTAATGTTTCAATCTGTATAAATACATACTAATCACATTTTGCAATCCGAGATATAATGATTCAGTTATAAGTGCATGCCCAATAGAAACCTCTAATAAATTTGGAATATGCTCAGCAAAGAACTTTATATTATCTAAGCTTAAGTCGTGTCCTGCATTAATTCCCATCTCAAGTTGTGTAGCTAACTTTGCACTTTCAATATAGGGTTGAATTGCTTTTTTATTTCCTAACTCATATTGACTTGCAAACTCTTCGGTGTACAATTCTATTCTATCGGCTCCGGTTTTTGCAGCTCCTTCAATTAGCGGTAATTCTGGATCCATAAAAATTGAAGTGCGAATATCATTCCGTTTAAATTCAGCAATAACTTCCGATAATAAACTTTGATGAACTTTAGTATCCCAACCGGCATTAGAGGTGATTGCATCAACAGCATCAGGCACTAACGTAACTTGTGTTGGTTTAATATCTAACACTAAGTCAATAAATTTATTGATAGGATTTCCTTCAATATTGAATTCTGTAATAATAATTGGTTTTAAATCATATGCATCTTTATATTTAATATGACGCTCATCTGGTCGTGGATGAATAGTTATCCCCTCAGCACCAAAACCTTGTATATCAATAGCTGTTTGTACCAAATTTGGAGTATTGCCTCCACGTGAATTTCGTAATGTGGCTATTTTATTTATGTTTACGCTTAACTTGGTCATTAATATTTCAATTTTTTACATAAATTTACTCATGACAAAAATAGTGCATTTGTAACTTTATTTTAGTTATTTTGCAACATATTATGCAGACATCAGATTATATAACAAAAGACGTTAAGGCCTTATCTCCTAATGACACAATTGAGAATGCTCAAAAGCTTTTTGAGCAACTTACATTTACTCATTTACCTGTTGTTGAAGAACAAATATACCTAGGATCAATTGCTGAAGCAGACGTTCAAATAATTGATGAAAATCATAAAAAAATAGCTGAATTTAAGTATTTGTATCAATCTTTTTTTTCATTTGAAAACACCAATTGGCTTGAATTATTAAAAGAGTTTGCTTCTCATGACACCACAATTATTCCGGCAATAAATAACAAAAAAAAATACATTGGTTATTTTGAATTAACAGATATACTTCACGTTTTTAATAATACTCCGTTTTTAAGTGAAACCGGTGCAATTTTAGTTGTTTCTAAACCCCTTAAAGATTATTCATTTAGTGAAATTTCTCAGATAGTAGAATCAAATAATGGTCAATTATTAGGGGCATTTATTTCATCTATAGAAAATGAAATTGTTGAAATAACAATAAAATTGAATAATCTTGATCTTAATAATATGATTCAGTCTTTTAGAAGATATGAATACACTATTATTACCGGAATTCACGAAGATGAATATTTGAACAGTTTAAAAGAGCGCTCAGATTACCTTCAAAAATACTTAAATATATAGGCTTATGAAGTTAGGTATTTATGGCTATATTAAAAGTGAGGCCACAGAATATGTTGAAATATTATTAGAATGTTTAGATTCATATAATATTGAAACTGTAATTGAAAATAATTTTTATAAATCATTAAACTTAAAAAAAACATATCATACTTTTTCTGAACATTCAGACTTAAATTCATCTTATGATCTTCTATTTACCTTAGGTGGGGATGGTACTTTTTTAAGAGCAGTAACCTTTGTAAGAGATTTAAATATCCCTATCTTAGGAATTAATATGGGTCGTCTAGGATTTTTAGCAACGATTCAAAAAGAAAATATAAGATCCTCTATAAAATCTATAATTGATAAAGATTTTTCCATTAAGGAGCGATCCTTACTAACAGTTAAAGTTTCCAAAAAAAATATTGATCTTGAAGAAATCAATTTTGCACTAAATGAAATTACAGTAGCAAGACGTAATACTACTTCTATGATTACTGTAAAAACATATTTAGATGACGAATATCTGACTTCATATTGGGCAGATGGTCTTATAGTGGCTACACCTACCGGTTCTACCGGATATTCATTAAGCTGTGGAGGCCCGGTAATAAACCCTAGAGCTAAAAGCCTAGTTCTAACACCAATAGCTCCTCACAATCTAAATGCAAGACCCCTTGTAATACCAGATGATATTGAAATTAAACTTATGGTTACTGGGCGAGAGAAACAAGCTTTAATTTCATTAGATTCAAGAATATCAGTTATTGACGATGAGACTGAAATACTTATAAAAAAAGCTCCATTTACTATAAAAATAGTTCAACTTAAAGGGCAGACTTTTTATAAAACACTTCGTGAAAAGCTGTTATGGGGTGAAGATAAAAGAAATTAATAATTTTAATACTGTTAACTTAAGCTACTTTATAACAATAATTTATGATAAAAACTGTTTATCAAAAAAGGTCTCCTTTTAACTACCCAAACAAATAGATTTATTTATATTTGCAAACCCATTTTAAAAAATGAAAAAACAATTTTTTATATTTTTATTTATACTTGTTCATGGTACTATGTGTGCTCAAATGTTTGAAGGCGGTATTTTTATTGGTGGTAGTAATTATGTAGGTGATGTTGGATCATCAACTTATATTAATCCTAATAGCTTAGCTTTTGGGGGTGTAGGCAAGTTCAATTATTCATCAAGAATTACATTTAGAGGTACTTTAACATATACCAAGCTAAATATTTCTAACGAAAAAGTAAATAGACCCGCAAGCTTTTCCGGTTTTCCTCTTAACTTCGATAATAAGTTATTAGAAGCTGCTTTAGGTATTGAATTTAGTTTTTTTAAGTATAATTTGATTAAAACAGGACATACTCAAACACCGTATATTATAGTAGAGGTAGGTGCAAATAATTATCGTACACGTCAAGATGATGGCTCTACAAAAAGAAAAACAAATTTTACATTACCATTTGGAGTTGGTTATAAAATGAAACTGGCAGAAAATATAGGTATTACATTTGAAACAACTTTTCACTATACGTTTAAAGATGATATTGATGGTAATAATCCAAACTTTCCACCTGCTAGATTTGGCAATCGAAATAGCAATGACTGGTACGTCTTCACCGGAGTTTCTATAGTCTATGCATTTGGTCGAGGAGGTTGCTATCGAGATTTCTTTTGACACCTATGAGCCTAAAATCAGAAATAAATACAAGAAATACCCCGAAACATGTTGCAATAATTATGGATGGCAATGGTCGCTGGGCTAAAAAACGAGGTATGGCTAGGGTATTCGGTCATAAAAATGGAGTAAAAGCCGTACGCGAAACTATAGAAGCTGCCGCTGATATAAATATTAAAGTACTTACACTTTATGCTTTTTCTACCGAAAACTGGAAAAGACCAAAAAAGGAGGTTGATACATTAATGAGTTTATTAGTAAGCTCTCTAAAAGATGAACTCAAAACACTTCTAAAAAACAATATCAAACTTCAATGTATTGGAAACATAGACAGTCTTCCAAAAAAAGCGAAAAAAGAACTTTTTGAAGTGATGGAAAAAACGAAGAACAATACTCAATTAACATTAATTTTAGCTTTGAGCTATGGCTCACGAGAAGAAATTGTTAATACTATCAAAAAAATATCTAAAAAAGTTGTTAATAAAGAACTTTTGATAGAAGAAATTAATGAAAAAATTATAAATAATCATTTATATACATTTACTTTGCCCGACGTTGATTTTTTGATACGTACAAGTGGTGAAAAACGAATAAGTAACTTCCTTTTATGGCAAATTGCTTATGCTGAATTGTACTTTACTGATACCCTTTGGCCCGACTTTAGAAAAGAACATTTTTTCGAAGCAATATTAGATTATCAAAACCGAGAAAGGCGTTTCGGAAAAACAAGTGAACAATTAGATGACACGAATGAACAAACTGAAAAATAACCTACTATTTTTATGTTTAACTTTAGCCATTTTTACTGCTAAAGGTCAAGAAATAACAGTACAAAGCGATTCTATAAATAAAGTAGCGCAAGATACTTTACCAAAAAAAATAGAACAACTTACACCAGAAAAATTCAAGACAACAGCTTCTTATTTACTGGGTGGCGTGTCTATAAAAGGAAATCAACAGTTTAGTGACCAATCGATCACAGTATTTTCTGAATTAGTAGTAGGTCAAGAAATAAAAATTCCCGGTGATAAATTAACTTCGGCAATAAAAAAGTTATGGAACTCTAAATTATTTAGTAATGTTGACGTATATGCCGTTAAAATTGATGGCAATACTGTTTATCTGGAATTTGAAGTCCAAGAACTATCTAAATTAAGTACCGTTACTATTCAAGGTATTAAAAAGAATAAAGCTGCTGATTTACAAAAAGAAACAGAATTTCAAAAGGGTGCCATGCTCACAGAAAATTTGTTGACTACAACAAAAAATTATATTGCAAAAAAATATATTGATAAAGGTTTTTTAAGGGCGAAAGTAACTATCGATACAAAAATTGATACTACTGGTAACAATGCTGAAAAAGCTTTGGTTGTTATTGATAAAGGTGAAAAAATTAAAATTAAGAATTTACGTTTTATCGGAAACAAAGCTTTTAAGACGAAACGTTTAAAGAAACTTCTTAAGAAAACAAAACAAAAAAATCCGCTGCATCTATTTAAACCTTCAAAATATATTGAAGAAAGATATACCGAAGATCTAGAAAGCTTGGTAGATAAATATCGAGAGAAAGGATATCGTGATGCACAAATAATTAAAGATTCCATTTCTTGGAATGATGACAACACAATTAATTTAGATATTACCTTGAATGAGGGTAAAAGATACTATTTTGGTGATATCAAATTCTTAGGTAATTCTGTTTACACAGACCAACAATTAAAAGATTTTCTTTTATTAGAGCGAGGAGATATTTATGATAGTAAACTATTAAATGAACGTATTAAAGGTGATGGCTCTCCAGATTCTCAGGACATTACAAATACATATCTAAACAATGGCTATTTATTTAGTTCAGTAATTCCAGTAGAGACTAAGGTGGAAAATGATACTATTAGTATAGAAATTAGAATTCATGAAGATGAACCTGCTACCGTTAGAAATGTAACATTAACGGGTAACGAAGTTACAAATGACCATGTTATTATTAGAGATATCAGAACACGTCCCGGTCAATTATTCAGTAGAGAAAATATTATTCGTACCATACGTGAGGTTGGACAACTGGGATATGTAGATGCAGAAAATATTGTGCCGGATGTACAACCTAATTATGCAGATAAAACTGTTGATATAGAATATAGTATTGCAGAAAAAGGAGCAAGTCAAATACAACTTCAAGGTGGTTTTGGTGGTGGTGCTTTTATTGGTACTTTAGGCTTATCTTTTAGTAATTTTTCTGTTAAAAACCTATTTAATGGCAAAGAGTATAGACCCGTACCGAGAGGTGATGGACAAAGTGTATCATTGCGTGCACAGGCCAGTCGTTTTTCAAGTACATATAGTCTATCGTTTACTGAACCATGGCTAGGAGGTAAAAAACCAAGATCTTTATCTTTTTCAATTTATAGTTCAAGCCAATTTAACTTTAATCCTTTAACAAGAGATGTTGATAAAAGTCAGCGCTTGAATATATTAGGAGCTAGTATAGGCATCGGTGAAAATCTAAAATGGCCAGATGATTTCTTTTCATTATCTACAACCTTAAGCTATCAACGTTATACGCTACAAGATTTTCTTATAGGAGGTGCTTTAAGTTTTGAAAACGGAAATGGAGTTTCAAATAATTTAAACCTCGGTATTAACTTTGGAAGAAACTCTGCCGGACCAAACCCTATATTTCCAACTACCGGTTCTCAATTTAATATTGGTATTAAAGCCACTCCTCCTTACTCGCTATTTAGTGATAAAGATTTTACAGACGCAACTTCTGAAGAAAGATTAGAATTATTAGAGTTTTATAAATTCAATTTTTCGAGTAAATGGTATAATTCCATATTTGGAAAACCCGGAAGTCAATTAGTACTATTATCTAGTGCAGAATTTGGCTTCTTAGGAGCCTATAATGATGATAAGGGTATTTCTCCTTTTGAAAGATTTTACTTAGGTGGTGATGGATTAAATCAAGGACAATTTGATGGAAGACAAACCATTGGATTAAGAGGTTATGAAAATTCCAGTCTTTCTGTAGATCCAACAACCGGAACATCGGTTGGTAATGCAGTATACAATAAAATTTCTTTTGAATTACGATACCCATTAACGCTAAAACCTTCAGCGTCGATATATGCTTTAGGATTTATGGAGGCAGGTAATGTTGCGAATGATATTAATTCATTTGAACCTTTTAAATTAAAAAGGTCAGCTGGTTTAGGTGTTCGAATTTTTATGCCTGCATTTGGTTTACTGGGTATAGACTTTGGTCATGGATTTGATGATACGCCTAGTAATCCCGGTATAAAATCAGGTTGGCAAACACATTTTATTATTGGTCAACAATTCTAAAAAATCAGTACATTTGCAGACAATCAAAACTTTGGCACGATTTTTTCTAAATACAAGTTGCATTATGATACGTAAAGTACTACTTATCTTAACTATATTTTCCAGCAGTATTATTATGGCACAAAAGCCACAAAAAATTGCTTATATAGATATGGAGTATATTTTAGAAAATGTACCTGAATATACTGATGCACAATCTAGATTAAATGCCAAAGTAATCACTTGGCAACAACGGTTGGATGGATTAAAGCGTGAGATAGAAGTATTAAAAGTAAACCTTGCTAATGAAAAAGCTTTACTTACAAATGAGTTGATAGATGAACGTGAAGAAGAAATACAAATTAAAGAATTAGATTTAAAAAATTTACAGGCTGGTTATTTTGGTCCGGCAGGAGATTTATACGCCTTACGGCAACAAATGGTAAAGCCCGTTCAAGATCAAATTTATAATGCAATTCAAGAAATAGCAGTACAAAAAAAGTATGATATCGTATTTGATAAATCAAGTGATCTGATCATGTTATACTCAAATAATAAATTTGATGTGAGTGAGCAGGTTTTAAATAAAATAGTAAAAGGTCGAAAATTAAAGGTTATTGAAGATAAAAAGATTGAAAAAAGTGCTGCAGCTATTGAAAATGAAGAGAAGATGAAAGCTAAAGTGGAAGAAAAAATTGTAAAAAGTAAAGCTTTACAAGATAAAATTAAGGCACAGAATGAAGAAAGACTAAAGATAAGAGCAGCTTTAAAGAAAGCAAATGAAGAAAAGCGTAAAAAACGTATTGAGGAAATAGAAAAGCGGAGAAGAGAAAGAGAAGAAAAAATTAAAGCCGCAAAAAAATATAAAGACTCGATCTCAAATAGTAAAAAATTAAACAACAAAAATTAAATTAATATTAATACTAAAACAAATGAAATTATTTAGAAATCTACTATTAGCAAGTGTACTATTTTTAGGATTTATGACGGCGAATGCACAGTCAAAAGTAGCACATATAAACACGCAGGAATTGGTTGCGGCAATGCCAGAAACTAAGCAAATGCAAGAGGAATTGAAGAAAGTTGCTCAAGCTTATGATACTGAGTATAAATCTCAGGGTACTGCTTTACAAGCCAAAGTACAAAAATACGATCAGGAAGCTCCAACACAAACTGATGCTAAAAATGCAGAACGTATGCAAGAGGTTCAAGATTTGCAGAAAAAATTACAAGTATATGCTCAAACTGCACAACAAGAGCTTGCAAAAAAGCAGGAGGATTTGTACAAGCCTATAGGTGAAAAAGCTAAAAAAGCTATTGAAGATGTTGCTGCTGAATTAGGACTTGAATATGTTTTTGATTCTTCACCAGGTGCTGGATTAGTTGTATATAAAGGTCAAGATTTGATGGCAGCTACTAAAACTAAGCTAGGTATATAATAAATTATCATAAAATCTTAATAATAAAATCCCACTCTCGTGGGATTTTTTATTTTTGTATCATGAGTAAACAAGCAATTGGCGTATTTGATTCTGGAGTAGGTGGTATTTCTATATGGAAAGAAATAATAAATCTTTTACCT
>Ga0316189_10000571_pt1 | contig 36872 bp, 67 predicted proteins | sample LowCovwburrow_MG_FD_204930 | JGI IMG/M metagenome (GOLD analysis project Ga0316189, IMG submission 204930) | Coastal sediment microbial communities from Maine, United States - Lowes Cove worm burrow | ecosystem: Environmental > Aquatic > Marine > Coastal > Sediment | place: USA: Maine...
CCGCTCTTTAACATCTTCAAGCCGTGTCCATACGGCTTTCATCTCATCGCGCTGCTCTTCATCAGCTTTGCGTAACTCGCCAACTTGATAGCGCAATAAATACCACGCGCCGACAATGGACGTGAACACACCTCCGAGGGTTATCAGATTAGATGTGCTGAAGTCCATCATACACCACGCTTCATTTTATCATGCCAGTCTTGTAATCGTTGCGAACGTGGTTGTTGAAGTCGTCTTCAAGCTTATCAACCCGTTCTGCTAACTTCCGGCCCTCTGCCCCTGTGTAACGATCATTCGCCACGCTCTTTAGGTCAATGAGCTTTTCAGTTATCTGCGAAACACGCTCGACCATGATCCCAAGCTGATACTTGTTCTCATTCGTCGTATTCCCAAGCCACACGATACCTGTTAGGATCAGTGCTGTTAAGATAGTTTGTACGTGCCGCTCCCACGGTTTAGAAGGTGGGTAAGCTCTGCGTTCTTCAAGTTCGTTCTCTTTGGACATGGGAATTAAGACCCTTAAATTGTGTTATAGACCAAGGCGAGGAATAGACCGAATACACCGCCCAACCAGAGTTACCAAGACCAAGCCACCTACGCCAGATTGCCCAGAAGGCTATGGGGAGTGCATATATCATGGCTTGTGTACTTCCTACAAAATGAAGCCAGAGGGAACAGCTAACACTAACTCGTCAGGTGTCGCCGCCGCCTCAATAGAAGGGTCTTGTGGAGCGTTGCGTAATTCGTCTCGTCTAGCTTTTGCTTTAGCCAACAATACAGTATCACCATTTACTTGAGCATCACGCAAAGCTAAGTCATTCTTTTCAAATTCAGCTACTCGAGCCTTGCGGATTTTATCTTTATGGATTTCCCTAGCTTTTGACATATCAACGTCAACAACCCCCGCATTATGTACCCATGCGTCTCGGAAAGTCCGATCCAGAGGAACGCTTGCTGCATCACAAATTGACACGTTAATAGCGTCTGCTGGAACTGCGCGAGATCGCACACGCGTAAGAAAGTCTACCTCTGCCTCGCCGACCCGTATGCTGTTATAGGCTGGTGTGACAACGGTTACGCCACCATCTGCTCTAGTGTAGATTATACGCTTCATTTTATTGTGCTCCAAATGCTACGACTGACGCTATATCACAGTCGAGTACTCCATTATCCGAATGCCTGCCGCATTGGACCGAAACAGTCCCCACAGCCACAGCTGTAGTCACCGACCATATATAGGTTCCGGCTGTCACGAACCCGTCATTAACAACAGCGTAGCTCGTTGATGCAAAGTCTGTTTCCCAAGTCACGGTAAAAAGGCCAGTTCCATCATCTGACACAGAGGTGACGTTAAAGCTGTCAAGAATAGCTGGTGTACCTGTTTGGTCATAAGCAACCCAGCCTTTCGCTGTTTCACCAGCCGGAGCTGCAGCATCCTGAAAAGTGGGCGCAGCCCCAGCACCATTAGACGTAAGAACCTGAGCTGCTGTACCAGCACCAACCGTTGTGGGGGCACCACCAGCATCCCATGTGAGAATCTGACCGGCTGTACCATTGGCCAAGTCAGCAACGTCAACATTAGATAGGCTGTTGCCTGTGCCATTTGCGTCAAAGGTTTTGTTGGTCAGCGTGTCAGTTGTTGCCGCACCAATACCACCAATGTCGCCAAGTGTCTCTGCACCTGTGCGCCACTCAACATCAGTCTCTCCAGCCTTAACACGTCCATAGTTTCCAGCCTCACCCGTTAATGTGTCGAAGTTTGGGATGGTAGCTGCACTAGCCGCAGCAGCCGCTTCAGAAGCCGCAGCGTTTGCCTCACTGGTTCCAGCGTTTGTTTCGGATGTCGCTGCATTGCCTTCAGACGTAGCCGCATTATTTTCGCTTACTAGCGCAGCAGCAGCAGAGGCAGCAGCCTCAGCAGCACTTGTAACAGTGCCTGCATCACCAGCGTCAACATAAGCCTTGATAGACTGTTGAGTAGCAAGGTCTGTTGCGCTGTCAGAACCCATTGCGTCTTCGTCTAGGATGCCTGTCACTGTGGTTGTGCTTCCTACCGTGAAGTTGGTAGGGTTTGCAAGCGTCATAACTGGTGTGCGTACAGGAGTCATCAATTGGAACTGTGTGCCGTCATAGCGAACCGTTACAATGTCGCCAGCCGTCAAGTCACCAGCAACCAAGGCCGCGCCTAGCTTTTGGATTGCCTTAGCACCAACGCTATCCACGTTTAAAGTCACGCCAGCCGTGTTAGTCGTGCCAACCTTAAACGAATAGCTATCACCAACAGCGTAAGCCGTTAGAGTTGCGTTAGCAGCCAAGGTGATAACGTCAGCCGTTCCAGCACTTGTTAGCGAGCCGTTCATATCGCCAAACTCACGGGCGATGATACCCTCTAACGCTCTTGCGCCATTGTTCACAGACGAACTAGCTTGGCCCTCTGGGAATCGAGCAGTGTTGCTGTCATCTACAATGTTTAAGTCTTTTTTCTCAGCCATAACTTTCTACTTTCCAGACAATAAGCCAGTTGCGCCCGTCAAAGGGGCCGATATGTTTCTGCCAGCGCGACTACCTACAGTTTCACCGCCTTGCATAATTCTTAAGGCCATAGCCTTTTGAATAGGGTCTTTTGAAAACAGCAGAGGCTCAAGATGTGCCGCAACAGCTTCAGGTGGGGTTGAAACTTTATCAAGTACGTTTCCAACTACACGTCCAGCAGACGGTAGGTAACCCTGAGATGCAGCAGCAACATCACCAACACCTTGAGCAACCTTGCTAAACGTGCCTTCATCCATAGCCATAGGCTGTGTGCGAGAACCAAAGCGTACATTTGCATTCGTTGCAGCCATTTTTTCTTCGGCCTTCATAGTGCGAACAAAGTCAGAATGACCCTTTGAATCTTTACCAAACGCTAATTTAATGCGTTTCCTAATTTCTGGGTTGTTGAAAATCTTTTTGGTAACGTCACCTTCGTACTGTGTCGAGTTGACCTTGTAGCGTAAAGCGTCTGCAACACCTGTAATGAACGATTGACGCTCATGCTCACCCATGCCTTTTAGAACGCTTGCGCCAACAGTTCTCGGTGTATTAATAAGTTTAGCACCAAGCTCGGCAGCATCCATAGCAGCAGATTGTCCAGCGTACTCAGAACGAACTTTTTTATACGCTGGCACAACATCGTCGATGTGATCCAAAAGTCTATTGCGTAAATCTGCAACAGCAGAACCCAACTCACCCTTGCCCTCGTTAAACGCAGTTCGTGCATTGTCATCTAAAGACCTCTTAATATAATCAAGCATTCTCATGTTTGGCGTTGCGTACTGCTTTGAACCCTCAACAGTCTTAAACAATGGAGGCAGCTTTACACCCTCAGTTTCAGCAATGTCTTTAGCGTTTTCGTAAGCAGACTGAACGCGGGGATTTGAGAAAAAGCCCTTCATTTCGTCGGTTAGTTTAACAGGCGCATCATATAATTTGCCGTAGTTCTCTTTAGCTGTTTGACGACGAACTTTCTCAGCAGTTGCCATGAAATCATCAAGTGGCACGTCTGCCATTGTTTCATCAATCGCAGCACCAACGCGCTTGAATTGATTGCGGCTCCTGTCCTTAAGCATTTCTTGTGCTTGCTTGCCACCAACTCGATTGCCTGTCCAACGAGCTAAGTCAGCCAAGTGAGGTGTGCCAATGTCAGCAACAACGCCTTCAGGCCCAATGTCGTCTAAAGCCTTTTGAGCCTGACCTTGTGCTAAATCATCGAACTGAGCCATATTGCGTAATTGACCTTGAGCTTGCCGCTCCGCACCACCGGGAATTAAACGCCCCGCAGCCTTGCCAACGCGAGACAATCCAGCCCCGATAGGAGCCAATGCAGCACCACCAACGCCGCCGATAGCAGCCCCAGTGAGTCCAGCCGTTGCCCTGTCTTGCAATCCTTCAGCGTCAAACCCGCCTTCTGACATACCAACGCCAGCAGTCCCGCCTAAACCAGCACCAACTCCAGCACCGCGCAAAGCCTTAGCCCCCATTGAAAGCCCTTTAGCCCCCAACGCTCTAGCACCACCAGCACCACCCGTAAGCATGCCACCAGCAACTTGTAGCCCTAGTGCAGTCTTAGGGTTAGCAGCCTCAAAGGATTCATTTTGTTGTCGAACATAGTCAATCTCTTTATTGATTGCCTCTTGCAATGGAACGCCATTAGCCGCAGCCTCATATATGCCACGAGCAAAGCCTTCAATCTCATCACCAAACCCAAGCGCAAGACCTTGACCTAAAGATTGCCGCGCAACGTCTGAGGCTTCTATTCCTCTTTTTGGCTGTGCAGTAGGCATAGGCGCACTATCAAACGGGTCAACAAGCCCACCTGGGGCTTTTGCCTTTGCCGCTACAGGAGCAACCACGCCAACATCAAAAGGATCAATTAGCTCATCTGCCATATTTAGTTACCCACAAAGCCTTGATTTTTGCATCAGTTGCGGAAGGGTTAGCTTGGCGCATTGTCTGCATAAACTCGTTATAGAAAATTGGCATATTGGTCTTGGGGTTAGAGCCAAACAAAGGCATCTTCCCAACGTCTTTATTCCAAGCTGCCTTAGCACCTTTAGACGAACCATTATGGGTTTCCATCCATTCCTCGTAAAATGCCTCCTTCTCAATGTCTCGCATTGCCATAGCGTCAGCCGCACCTAATAGAAACGTCTTCGCTTCTTTGGTGTTTTGTAGTTGCGCTAAAGTTTTTGCCATACGGTCAGCGTCTTTGTCAGTTTGTGGGCCTTTCTGAGACGCCAACTTAGCAGCCAAGATGTTACCCATAACACCCTCAAAAGCCTGACCAGTTGTAACACTAGCAGTCATGGACTCAGACATAGGAACGCCTAGCTTACTTGCCATTGTGCCGACCATTGTGCCGAACGAAGTTGGGTCTATGTTGGGGTCACTAATCATCTGCCTAGCCATCGCTGTATAGGCCATTGTATCACGGCCCGTTTGTGCGCGATCTATAACACTCTGCTCACGCGCCACCAAAGCCTTGCCACGCGCCTTGTTCTCTTCGCTCTCAACATTACCCATCATTGGGATAGGCTTAGGTGCTTCACCTGTAATTCGTTTATTACCTGCCTGATTCACTTCTTGCCACGAATACCCTGTTGACGAACTAGGGTCAGCAATCTTTTTAGGGGCACCAAACTTCCCAGCATTCATCATTGCTGTATATTGAGCAGGAGCCATCCCGCCCAAAGCTTTGTGTTGTTGTGCCGCACGTGCTTCAGCTTGCTTTGCAGCAAGCATCTGCTGTTGAATATTCTGCATATTCAGGTCTTGCATTCGGCCTTGCTGATTATATTGCTGTGCTTGCATCTGACCCTGCATACCAGCACCACCCATTGCGCCTAGCATCTGACCAAGGCTTACAGGCCTGTCTTGGTATCCAGCGAACTTGGACGCAGCTTGCCCCATAGCGGGGAGAGAGCCTTGCAAGAAAGTATCTAATGGTTTGAAACCAGCCATATCTTATCCTAACAAACCCAAGAGGCCACCGCCGATTGCGCCAGCAGTTCCACCCATTCCTGTCATAGAACCAAGTTGTGCGCCACCCAAAGCACCACTCAGGAAGTTCGCGCCGGGGTTTGAGTACAGAGGGGAGGTCTGTGTTGTCGTTGAGCCAAGGCCACCACTGACAAGGCCGCTATAACGCCCTAGCTGTTCCCAAGGACGATTCTGCTCAAAGTTAAAGCGGTTGATTTGATCCTGCAATTGAGCCTGACCCTGTTGGTCACGTGCAGTGCCTACAGCCATCAACTTATTCATATCGCCATAATCTTGCTGTGCGATGTTGCCAGCCTGACCAATCATGGCCTGCTGTCTAGCGCGTTCGTCACCGTAGTTTTGATAACTCATATCGCCAGCCATCCGACCCATGCTGTTAGCTAGGGTGTTCTCAGCCGCATTACGTTGTTGAGCATAAAGACCTGAACCCATACGTCCTGCGCGAGCAAACTGACTATCAATGCCTGGGGCAACTTGATTGTTCCAATTGTCGATCATTGGCTGCATGGCGTTGTTAATTGCGCCAGTTAGGAATGGGTTGTTGTTGAGGTAGTCGCCTTCTACGGTAGACTGAGCCTGCTGCATCCCTGCTTGCTGTAGGGGAGAACCAGCAACAGCACGTTGCTCGATACCACTCAAGGCTTGCTGAGTTTGTGGCGAGAAGTCAACAACCGTTGACCCTTCAAAGTATCCGGGGGCGGGGCTATTATACGCAGCCTCAGCACCAGACATAATATTCTTTAGGTGGGCCTGTTGAGGCTCCCAAGGTGAAGAGTCTGTTGTCTGTGTTTGGAATGATGGCGAAGAACTACCGCCACCCATACCGAATAAACCGCCGTCAAGGAAACCCATGTTTTTAACTCCGAATACGGAAAAGGCCGTTTCACAACGGTCTATCCTGTTATTGTAACCCCAAACGTTCTGTCATTCAAGGCATTGTTTGCGTGTGTCAAGGTGAAAGTTTGTTTCCCTTGAGATGAAACGTACATAGTCGCTAATTCAGCAGCAGCATTCGCCGTTGTAGGCATAAATGTTATAACGCTATCAGCACCAGCCCTGAAGTCAGAGACAACGGTTGTCGCAGAGTTTATAGTTAGCGTTACAGTGCCAGTGTTGTTCGATTTGCCGTCAGAAAGCTGACGTATGACGATGTTCTGCCTACGTTGATCCTCTTCGTCTAGTCTAACGGTATTGAAGCTCATCGCACACCAACCCCAGCGACTTTAGTATCAACGCCCTGAATATCGTTAAATTGGCCTGTAACGGTCATTTCCACGCGATGGTAGCGGCCTTCAGCCCTTAATGCAGCAAAACCTACATCATTGACGCTATAAGACGCAGACCACGTTACGGCGTCTTGCTGGCGGTTTCTTGTGCCGATCCTAAACGTTGATACGCCACCATCAGATAAAGGCCAAGCCTCAGTCATCAATGCACGTTGCCCTGCAACCACTTGACGCTCATTATATTCAATTACAGCGTCCATAGGCGCACCGCCAAATCCGTTAAGCTTGTCATTCGCCATAACGCCTACATTGAGAGTGCCTGACGTGTTCAATAGGCGGCTATCAAGGCTAATGCCAAGAGTATCAATTGAAGTTGATAGGGCATCAAGGGCATCCAAAGAGAACGTGCTAGAGAGTGAGGTGAATATCAAGTCACAATCAACTTTGCCATAGGACCACCGCCCTGTAGTCCAATTGAAGGCAATAATGCGGTCAGGGGTTGTTGCCGTTGTCGCATTAGAAGAGAAGGCCCACATTACAGTTCTGTTCTCATGGTCAATGGCGCAAGAGATGCTTGATAGTGCATTACCGTCTAAATTTTCATAGAACCACTTGTTTACCTTATCGTCTCCAATAGGCGTTGCTTTGTTTCCAGCGAATACATAAAAGCCGTCACTGTCTAAGAAGAAAACCATATCATCAATCTTAGCCGCGCCACCTTCTGCATACAGCCCACGGCTTGTAACAATCTCATCAAATTGAAACACAAGAGGGCTGCCGACATACGTTGCTTTATAGATTGCGCGTTGGAAGAATATAATTGCTTCCTCACCGCCAAAGATACGCATACCAGAGCCGCCACCGGGATTGTCCTGAAAATCAGACTGTGTTGTTGCGCTAATGGTGTAATCAGTATAATCGCCCAACGCAGACCAGCGAACGCGATCAGCAACCCGTCCGTCTGCTGCATCGTTAGTATTAAGGAACATAACGAAATCCCGCACAACTGCGACTGACTTAGCCTCGAAAGCAGTTGTTAGGTCTGCGAATAACGTGCCTGTATCCATATCAAAGAACTGGGGCTTGTCCACATTGTTAGTGGCAATCATAACGGGGCCATACGTGGCAAAATCCCAGCGTGTCGCCGTGTTGGTGTATCCCCCCGCTTTTGATACGTCAGCCCACACACCAGCAGTCAGGGCCTCTAGCGTTGTTGCCGTACCAGCGTAAACATGCTCATCCTCGTCAATTGAAGTGCCAGCCCCAGCCCCAATAGGAGTTGCAGACATAGCATCAGACAACGCAAAAGCACCGGGCCAAGGCCGATAGCCCTGCGCGGCTGGTAGGACGTTCTCAGCCTTTGTGATTCCTGGGTTTCCGAAATCAGGAAGGTCGGGTAGCCACGGGCCAGCCTCGAATACAGTGCCCATTATACGTGCCTCCAAGTTCTTCTAAGAATAGCATCGTTTATAGTTGCCTTCTTAACGCCAAGCATGCGCGCGAGTACGGTTTGCTTCATACCGTACTCGACACACCGCCGAATGACCCTAACGCCAATATCTGTTAGGATACTATTATGTGCTTGTTCCCCCGGCAGGCTACCACCACTACTGCGCCCCTTTGCACCCCTATCATCCATGTTATCTTTGTGCGTTCCGAGCGATAGGTGGTCTGGGTTAACGCACGATGGATTGTCGCATTTGTGCATTACACATAAGCCGCTAGGGATACCTTCAGAGTTATACATGGAATATGAGAGCCTATGAACCCCCACCATCTTTCCGTCCACCCTCATATATCCATAACCATCGGGGTTCAACCCGCCTGTCCACTCCCAGCAGCCTGATGCAACTTTATTGTATTTAGTGCTAAACCGTTCAAATACAGTTCCCATTTAATCTATCCCGTAAACACTGCAACACGCGAATATAAAGGGCCGCCGTTAAAAGCAGACCGTGTGGCATCCTGTTTTAAGCCTTCCATGCCTCTGGTGTAGAACGACCCCCAGATAGGTATGTCCTCAACGCTCTTAAGGTACGGTGCAGCCTGTAGAAGTGTTCCATACAGATATAAATCAGGATGGTTTGTTAACATCCAGTTCGATGTGTTGGAGTCACTCAAGGCTGGTATGGTCTGGTAGTAAGTCATTTCAATTGTAAACGCTGTGGAAGGGACTGCGCCCAACTTAATCTCACCGCCAATAATCGTATATTCACTAGGGGTGCCAGTTACAGCAGTAGGCCAATTGGTGTCTAGCTGTTGTGGTGTCACATAGCTCAAGATCGACTTTGGATTAGTCTGGACAACAAGAGAACGCAATTCACGGTAATCTGTAGGCAAAGTGATGTAAGCATTGCCTGCAGTTGCCGTTAAATCTGTACGGGCTTCCATAGAGCGATGACGAACATCACGATTGAACTGAGCCTCAACAAGTGTAATGAACTCAGGAACACGCGAGTTTAAATCTGTGTCACCAGTACGGGTGAGCCACGTCTTAACTGCGTCTTGCAAGTCTGTGTAGGTTGCTAGTGCCATTTACTCTACTCCATAACGCACGTCAAATGCTGACTTCAAAAGCTTACTTGTATCTTGCACGTTAACCTTTAAGCCAACGCCTCTTGCGTACCCGATTAAATACTCAATGTTAGGACGCTGAGAGGCATAGCCGTCATCACCACTAACGCCGAACAAATCAATCTCTTGAACGCGCAAAAGAATTGCATAGGCCAACGCATAAGAAATTGAGCATTCTAAATAATCGCCAACTTCTGCAATAACATCGTCTAGCGGATACCTGATAGACATAGGAACATCAGGCTCTTTCTGGGCCATCATAATAGGAGATGCAAAGTCGTTTAAAAACTCTACAGGCTCGCCAGAGTAATACATATTACGTCCTGCACAACCCTCACCTAATGTGCGCCAATCATCGTGAGGTTCGAAGTACAAGTCTAATGTATAGTCCTTCGCCCAAGGCAAGCCCCAGCGCACACCGTCTTTAGGTGCTAACTCTGAACCTGGGCCTTGGCCTATGATGGCGACTCTACGCATTATGCTTTTGCCGTCATTTTCAAGGTGAATGTGAACTCTGGCGTTGTGCCGCCAATAGTGGCCTTGGCACGAACAAACTGCATAAAATTAGCCATAGCTTTAAACTCAGTCGTTGTTGTAGTCGCCTGAGTGAATGTTGTATGGGGAAACCACACGGTGCCGTCTGCGCTATGCTCAATGATAACGTCAGCAGTTGGCGTTGTGCCTGTTACCGCCGTTACACTCAATGCTGCGTTGCCTTCTTTGAAGCTAACAACGCTAACAGGGGACGCCGTTGCCGTAGCCGCTAAAGCGGTGCCTGTCTGGAGGGTAATCGTTTGATTTCTAGCCATGATTATACTTTCGTTTCTGAGGTTCTGAATGCTGCCATATCTGGGTCATTAAGAAAGGCCCTCATGCCAACTTTCGGGTCAATATCGTTTGCTTTCCACATCGCCTGCAATTCAGCAAGCACGTGGATCGGAACACTTGCGACTAGCTGCATTTCATGCCCACGCCCAAGGTCATCATTCTTGATAGCCTTGTTTCTGTCAATCAAGCCAGACACGTCACCACTATTCTTAATAATCAGCCTGTCTTCAGACTCATCATAATCCATCGTGGTTGTTACGCCGCCGTGATGTGATAAAAACTCAGCCATTACACAGCAACCCGTTTCATGCGTCCATCGTCTTCACCGATTAGGACAGTTTCGTCGTCTTTAGTCGCTTTTGCTTGCTTACGTTTAATAAGGAAGTCAGCAGTCTCGGTCTTGACTTCTGCAACGTCAAACTGGAAAAGCTTTACGTCTTCATCAACAAATACGTTGCTAACCATAATCATAATCTTTTTATTCGGAGCCGTATTAGCCATAATCTTTTCCCCTCTCAGAGAATTAATGTGCGGGGCCAGCACAACGCCAGCCCCTTACACGTTAGTTTGTGGATAGTTTCAAAACCACTGTATAGGTGGCAGAAACAGTGTTTGTGCTTGCACCAGACGTAATCAATTCGATAACATCACCAGCGACAACAGTATTTGCAGCCGTTGGGCTTGCGCTATGAACATCACCAGCAGCAGAACTTGTGTGAGTGATAGAGATGGAACTACCTGTTACGGCTGTGCCATTAATCTCACAAGTGATAACCGCAGGGGCTGTTGCAATCGCGCCGTCAATAACAGAATAGATTGTTTCAATCTGTCCGTCAGTTGGGGCCACGATAAACACAGAACCAGCCGTAGAAACATCGGTTTCAGTGACTGTTAAGTTTACATGGTCTAAGGTTTGAATACCCATAATCTAGCTTCCTTTCAATAGTGAGGAAGGGGACAGCCGAAGCCATCCCCTAACCAGATTAAGACGTTGTAAGATCAGCAACGATAGCGCAAGCTGATTCGTCACGAACCTCAAGAGTCCATTCGCACAACAGTTGCTTACGTTCACTGTCACCAGTTTTAGCAAGGTTAACTGTTTCCATGTTGCGAAGTGTGGCAAACGCGATTTGATCGGATTGCAGCAACAACGCTGAACGGCTACGAATGTGGCGTGATGGAACGATTTGAAGCTCACCGAAATCTGAAACATAAATGTCAGCAGAAGCGATGATTTTCTTATCGTCAACATCTTTAAACTTGGTTGCAACGCCAGTGAAGCCAGAAGCTACACGCTTGTTGAAAGAACCAGTGTAAAGCTTGTCTGGGTTGCCGCCATTGTCCCACGCGCTCTGGTGAGCGTTCAAGAGCAATGTTTCAGTGAACGCACGTTGCGTGCCATCTGTACGACCATCCGCACTGTTGCCAGCAGGATCGGAACCACCAGCACCAGCAGACGTGTTAGATGTGAGGTATGTTTCAATACCCCCAGCTTCACGTGCCAAAGTGTCAGTGCCAGCAGCTTTGACGTTGTTCGAGAACATTGTGGATTCAATATCCGTCTTCAGTTCACGACCACGCTTGATAAGCTGATAGGCCATTTCTTTATCACGACCAGCTTTGTTAACAGCATCCTGCGTACCAGTTACGCGAACAACCTTATCAGAGATTGCTGTGTAGTTGGACAAGCGGGTTGTTGCTGAAGAAGCGTCAGTGGTTGCATCGTCGCCTTCAATTACGAAGTTAGCAGCAGAAGGTGCAGCCAATGAGTCAGCTTGCCATTCGTGCAAGACGCCTGTTGCTGTTACGTTTGCAGCAGACGACAAGAGAGGTGTTTCCCAAGGTGAAACGTCATAAATAACGTCCACAAGGTCTTCACGGTTGCCGATAGCATCGTATGTCGAAAAGGTATTGGTGGGTTGTGCCATTTTAATGTACTCCTAAGAATTTAAGACAGAAGGAAGTTGACAGCATCGTCAACGCTCCCCGATTTGCGGAGTTTAGAACGGGCCTTTTTATTTGCGGCCTGAGTGCTTGCCTTTGCGCTTTTCTTTACGCCGGGACGGATCACGCGTGGCTTACCTTTGACCTTCTTAGCAACTACGCCCTTCTTAGATTGAAGCTCATCATATTTGCGAGCTTTATCTAAAACAACGACTGCACGATGGTCTAGGAGGCTTGCGGCCTCGTCTTTTGAATACCCAGAACCCTGCATATAGGTCAGAATGTTCGCCTTGTACTGGCTTGCGTTCTCGCCTTTTAATTCAGGGATTGCCTCAACTAGCTTTGCCTGTTCTTTTTGAACATGCTCTGCCATTTTCTGTTGCTGCTGCTGCATTTCAACTTGGCTAAGGCGTTGACGTTCAGCTTGGCTTGCCTGTGCGGCTTGCTGCTTTGCGTCGAACTTAGCACGTGCTGTAATGTAGCCTAGAGGGTCTTCATCAGCGAATTGCTCCCATTGCTCAGGAGTGCGTTCGTCTGACTGTTCCGTTGTTGCTTGCATCTCAAGCATTCGCTTAAGGTGTTCACGTTCCGCGTTAATAGACTCGCGCTCTGCTTCCAGTTCTTTCCGTTGTGAAGCAAGGTCTTGAGTCTTTCTGGTGTAGTCAGCTTGGCGTTCGTAGCTTCTTTGGACTTCCTCAAGTGGTATCACTTCGCCGTTAATTTCGACAGCAATGTCTTCAGGTTGTTCTTCAGCTTCTTCAGCAGCTTCATACGTTTCTTCATCGTCACCGTCATATTCAGGATCGGTAACTTCAGCGTCCATTTCTTCAGCTTCGTTTTCTTCAACGGGTGCTGCTTCAACTTCTTCTGTTTCAACTTCCAGATTGTCGGGTGTAGCTTTGCTATCCGCTAAAATTCCAGCAAGTTTGTCTACGCCTTCATCATATGAAAGCGTAGTATTGCCAGTTCCGTTAGGAGTATTGGCGTCCATAGTATTAGTCTCCAAAGAGATAGACGACACTTCGCAGTGTTGCCTCTCGGTTAAAAGAAACGGGCGTTATCACAACGCTCGAATCAGGTTAAAACCTAAATCGGCTCTTTGGCTTTGAAACTTCCTCCAAAACCTTCGCAGATAGTTTGCCGTTCTCAACTGCAACAGAGAGGTGTCGGCGCACCATCTTGCAAACTTTAATCGCCTCCGCAAAGCGAAAGCGTCCTAAATCATCATTATCAGCAACATGTAGCAATGCTTTTAGGTAGTCTTCTTCACATTGCTCAAACGCTCTTTTTAGTGCTGCATCTTTTAAGAGGCGTTCCGCGCTCTCTGCGCTGCGTACTGCCTCTAAATCTGTTACGTTATCCATAGTTGCCCCTAGCAGTTATGAACGACAAAACCATTTGCATAATACCTATGGTTTCCGTCGAGGTGTAAATCGTAAAGCTTCATATCATCGTCATAGTTTTTTGAGCTAAGACCTTCAACCGTCACATTACCTTTATTAGTTTGTAGGACAGTCCCGTTCTGAAGTGTTCCAGAGAAAAACTCTGTGTCTTTCCTATGGCTGTTCTCAGGGCTAATTGATACCCATTTCCCGTCTTCGCGCAAAAACGGGTGATCCCATGTAACAAAGTCTTCGCTACCATTCATTCTGTAGAGTGTCCGACTGCCTAAGTCTGGCGTATCAATATCAACGACCTTGTTAGAACCGCCATTCGTGTCATCAACAAAGTCGCCAACAACAATCTCAGCTATGCGCTTGGCAGTCCCGTCAGCCATTGTTACAAGTGCGTCTTCATGGAAGCACGTATAGCCACTGCCGCCACCTTCATTACCGCCTCTTGCGTTGCTCTCGCCAGCAGAACTTGATCCACGACCGCCGCCACCCAAAGCACCGCCGCCTATAGATGAACGGCTTCTAGCAGACTCAGACGCACTCATAGAACCTCTGCTGCCTGAGCGACCAGCAGCAGCTCTTGCAGCAGCTTGGGCGGCTTTAATTTTCTGAGCTTTCACCTCAAGCTCGCGCTTCTTGCGCTCTTCTAGAGTTCGCTGCTGACCCATTTGATTAATCGTACTAGGGTCAAGTAACGCGCCTTGAGGACCTCCCCACTTCTGAGTCATTGCGTTCAATAGACCTACATTATCCATTGCCTGCATGTTACGCATGTTGTTCTCTGTGAGTGGATTGGCGGTTGGGCGACCATCAACGATGTGGCTGTTGGCAATATCATTCAGCAAGCCGTTCTCTGCTGTGTGCTTGTTGTAATCCTTAACCATAGCCTTTTCGTCTTCGTCTAACTCTTCGCCGCGCATAGCCTTAGCAACAGCATCCTTACGGTCCTTCAAGATGTCGTCAGGTGAGCCATACATAAAATCTGGACTCATTATGTCTTCAAAGAACCCAATGTTGCCGTATGCGTCAAACGCCTCGTTAGCCTTCTGTCTAGCGACCTCACCAGTAACCATGCTACCAAGAGCGAAAGGTGACGCGACAAAGTTACCAAGACCTCCAAGGGTCTTCTGTGTTAAATCCCAAGCTTGCGATTGATCCTCTAAGTTTGAACCTGAGAAGTTACCCAAGCCACGGCTATCAAGGCCAAGTGCGCCAGTTAGAGAGCCGCCCTCACCACCATCAGTGCCAAGACCACTAAAGATGCCACCAGAGAGGTTACTCCACCCCTTCTTCAAGTCATCCGCAAAGTTGCCAGTGTAAGGTGACGATGGTGTTGGCGCATTCCAGCCATCGCTGCTTTCATATCCCCGTTGTTGAGGGTATGACCCCAACGCCGCGCTTGCCGTCTCAGTGGGAGGGGGAGAAACCACGCCAGCAGGGGCATTAGGGTCATTCTGTGTGTATGTGGTGTAAGGATTGTTAAATTGTGCTTGCCACGCCAATTCTTCCGGGTTTTGTGTCCCCCAGATGTTCGAACCATAAAAGCCCACCCCATTTGCAGGAGTAGGTTGCTGATTTAAGATAGAATACAACGTGTTAGCCATGTTTAACGTCCTCTGTGTTGTATTTTAGCACCTGTGTTGCTGTAATGCAACAGGTGTTGCTTTAAAGTTCCATCAACAATAATAAAAACTCTTCTTCTTCAAGCTGGGCTATGTTCGCCCTTAGAATCTCGATTAACTGCTTCCACGCAACCAAGTCGCAAGGTGCCGTGTCGTTAGCCGCACTGAGGTTCGCAACCTGTTTAACAAGCACTTCAGCATCTTTAGCTTGCTCTCTACCCAAAGACAGGCCTCTAACAGCCTTGACAACGTGCCGAACAATCCTCTTTTCTGGCTTGTCTTGCACATCAATCGTGTAACCCTCGCATTGTACATATCTATTCTTTATAAACTTAGGCCGTAACCGCTTCTTTTTACTGAAGCCGCCAACAGGCTCATTGAGTAAAAGACCTGCTAACATTACCTTTTTGCATCCCACGCGCTGAACTGCTCACCAATGGGGATATGAATATACCCGACAGTTACAGACACACGCGCCGTGCTGTTAGTCACACATTGAAGGACAGCATCCTCCCAGCCACGCCAGCCGTGAGGGATGCTCACGCTCAAGTTCACGCTGTTGTTGGTTAGGTCAGCTTCATAAAGTGTTTCGGTGTTCACGCCATCTGAGTAGATAATATCAACCGTGCCACCAACTTTCTTTGCCGCACCTATCAATATGTTTGTCACAACGAGAGCACCACCGTTAGGAGGCATCGCCAAGTCTGTTGTTGTGGCTGTAGTTATTAGCGAGGTCTTGAATACCCCGTGGATTTCAAAGTATGAAGAGACAACCTGCAACAGGTGACCGTTAAAAGACTTGGCTGCATGCCAGACAAGTCTAGTCGCAGGGTCGTATATTGCAGATTTTATACTCATACTTCGTTACTTTCCATATAGAAAGATGCACGTGCATAGATCAATCCGCCCGTCTGGTCGCCTGTGTAACTAATTTCCATCGTGTCATTTGGGCCAAGACGTACAGCACCCTCTTTGTTCCATACGTTCATATCACCGTCAGCTCTTGTGTACCAGCGATCCATTTCAACAGCCGTTCCGGCAAGGACAGGTGTGTTGTTGTATATGGTGGCTTCGGCAGTGTTACCTGACTTACGGTTGACGTTTACGGGAACCGTAAGCGTGCCGCCTGACGCATAGGTGCGATTAAAGGCTACAGTCACATAGTTTGCCACGTTTGGAATAGCTGTGCCGCCTGTAGGCGCGACAATCTGGTGGCGAATATAAGTAAACACCATATCCTTTGTGCTGGACGTGTTCTTGAGGTGTAGAACAGGGACCGTAGCAGCAGAGAGCGTAGCTGTTCCAACAACTTGATAGGCTTGACCGTCGCGCTGTGAGATAGCGTGCTGTGAGCTTTCGACTTCAGCCCGAACCTCTAGCTGGTTGTTTTTGTTTACGCCAGCAGATGACCCGCGACCTTGTGCGTCTTCAATAAATATACCCATTAGTCATGCTCCTGCATCATTACGAATGACAAACGCACATAGACTGTGCCGCTTGTTTGGTCGCCTGTGTAATTGAATTGAATTGATTGCCCCTGACGAATGATGATGGAGCCTTCTTTGTTAAATGAGTTCTTATCACCATCAGACACTGGAAACCACTTATCTACTGTAGAACCAGCCACCACAGTTGGGTCGCCTTGGTAAGCTGTCACAATAGGCAAGTTACCACTTGATACTGTTGTGTTAACTGGCGTTGCCACTGTGCCGCCTGAAGTATAAGAGCCGCCCAAATCAATCGAAAAATAGTTCCCGCTATCTGGCAAGGCTGTGCCACCTGAAGAACCAACAACCTGTGTGCGGATATACGTCACGACAATACGGTTGTCTGCGTTGTTGTTTGTGATAATCAACGGGGTAACAGTACCAGATGAAAGCGTTGCCTCTCCGATAACCTGATATGCTTGTTGATCCTCATCAGCAATGGTGTGCTGGAATGCTTCAGAGTAAGCCCGAACCTGTAAGCGGTTGCTGTCATCAACAGACGCAAGCTTCCCATTACCTGTGCCACTTTTAATTACGTTTGACATTAATCTACTTCCTCAATAGTTGGGTGTGCTTCTGTTAGCAACTCCAGATGGAACACTTGAACCTTTAGAAGGTCGCGTATCTCAGTTAAAAGAGCATCGCGCTCCTCGTTGTCTGTCGAATAAACGCCAATACCATTTTTCATTGCCTCCTTGGAGGCGATAACATTTAGTCTTGCGTCTGTATCAGAAGGATCAGCAAGGAACACAGCCTCACGGTGAGCCTCTGTGCTTCCGTCAGATTGAGTAATAACAGTCGTGTCTAAGGCTTTAAGACTTGTCCCAACTGGTAAAAACCCTTCTGTAACCTCATCCGCCATTTACTGTGCCCATTATGTTCCCGTCTTCGTCACGGCTTACGCTTACGTTCTTGGGTGCCTGTGCAGCAGCCATTGCCGTCATACGGTCAGCGTTCTTTTCATGTGCGCTAATCATACGATCTTTGTCTTTCTCTTCAGCAGCCTTCATCTCTTTTGCAGCTTGCAACTGAAGTTGTGCCGAAGCCTTCTGTGTATCTGCATCAATCTTAGCCGCAGTCTGACGCATATCAGCTGCAATCTTCTCACGGTCAACGGCAATCTTTTCCTGCTCAACAGCAAGCTTGTGCATTTCGTGTTCGTGTGCAAACTGAGCCTTTGCCATATCAGCATCAATCTTGAGCTTGGCTTCAGCAATCTTAGCCTGAGCTTTCATTTGCTCGATTTGCTTTTGACCTTCGACAAGAACCTGTTGCGGGTCTGGACCTTGCTGCTGTTGTTGCATCTCACCATCGCCCGGATCAGTGAAGAAGGTGTCAACAGACTTAAAGCCTACAGTCTTAATCATGCGTTCCATTGTGTTGTAAACGTGCTTAGGCGTGACCATTCCCATGCCACCAGATGCAAGCATTTCTTTCTGCCACATTAGGATGTTGTTGAGGTGGGTAATCTGACCGTCACGGTTTCCATGCCCCAAGCCAACATCAATGTTCACGTTCATGTCAGCGTTCCACTTGGAAGCGTCCATTTTAACCCACTCATTGCGGAGCTTGATTGTACGTGTTTGGTCTTGGTTGGTAACGAGTAAGTGCAGGATACGTCTGAATAAGTGCGTTAAGCCTGTCTCTGCAAAGATACGGGCCGTCATCTCAATACGCTGGTTCGCCGCAGCGTTGGCATTAGCATTAGCCGTTGCGCTCTCATTGCTCAAGGCGTTAGCGTCAACACCAGCAACCTTGTCATTTACGCCAGTACGCTTAGAAATGATACCATCAATGCCATCAAGCATAGCGAAGCTATGTTGCGCCACAAAGGGGTGCGATATTTCTCGACTTGCTCCGATTTCTTCAACACGTTTAATGCCACCGGGGCGGCTCATCATAAAGTCGTCCATTGATACAATTTTGTTAATATCAACTTCACGCTCTGGGTTGTTGGATAGATACAGGTTATCTAGCGTCTGGCGCATCAATACGGTCTTAATGCGCTCCAAGTCCATCGTTACGTCTGCATAGCTCAAGCCATAGGCTCTGTGCGGCACTGGGATAGGGGACCAGATAGAGAAAGGCTGGCTATCAATCTGTGTCTTTTCTAGGATTGTATCACCAACCCACACAACCTGCCACCACTCAGCAACACCGTCCTTGTTGGCGTCTACATAAACATAGCTATCGTGGACTGTAAGTTCACGCATTGCTTTGTCTGCATGTTCTTCGTACTCACGCTGGTTGTTCCCCATACGTGTCTGACGTTCGCCTGTTGGATCATTGGTATCATCACCGGGGAGGCTTTCAACAACCTTCTTGCTAAACCCTTCCTCGATTAACTGCGTTGCAGTCTTACGGGTGCGGTGTTCAAGATAATCCGCATCGTCAGGGTCAGCAGAAGAGTAAGTCATATAGAACTCTTCAGGCGGCACAGGATCTATTTTGATTCTGTTTTTGCTGATTGTTCGAGTGAGTTTAACATCGTGGAACTGTGGGAGGTCAACGTACACTTCTTGGTCTTCGCCGTCTTCGATTGCGTCCGGCACTTCGCCGTAGTCCACGTCCTCTGACGGCTCCATGAGTTCGAAGCCCGGAACATTGTACGCTGTATGCTCATCAACCTTTACGTCCTCCCCTGAAACGATTTCGTAATATTCTTCATCGGTTAAGCCAGTGTATTGCTCGCCAACGGTCTTGTCTTCTTCATTCCAGTATGACTTAACAACGCCCTGCTTTTGCAGTAGCCCGTCCTTCAGCCATGTATTGAGGATTAAGAAGCCCTTGTTATCAACGTAAAAGACGTGGTTCGCCATATCTGTTGCTTGGTCTGCAAACTCTTCGTCTTCCGGGCCTTCAGGGCTGTAGTCTACAACATCGTCACCAGACGCAAAGATTCGAAGCAAGGAAGGCATTGCCCACTCAACTTGCTCGAACGTGTCTCGACTGATAACTGTGGATTTTCCCGGCTCCTCATCGCCATATTCCTCACCGAGGTAGCGTTCCATACCATTCTCGCGTTCGATGGTAATCTCTGAGGTGATGTAACTTTCTGCGGATTGACTCTCACGGCGTACTAACGCCAGAAGTTCGCTTTCGGTAATGGTAGCCATTATATGTCCTTCAAACAGGAAAAGACCGTTTCACAACGGGCTGAAATGCTAGTTTACACTAACTATTATCCTTTGGCAAGCGACTCGCAATAATTCAACATCCTAACTAACTCGATTAATGATTCCTTGATTATGCTGTACTCTGATTGTGTCATGCAAGTTGAAGGCACATCCAGCCAGTGAACACCGTCACGCTTTATATAAAAGCACAAAGACCCTTCCACAAGCTCATACATATCAATCACTAACCAAATAGCAAGCGTATCAATACGCCTAAAATGCCGCCGTCTATGAATGCGTACATCATTCTTTCTCATCATCCTCTTTAGGCTTTGGCTTCTTCTTAAAGATTGCATCCCACCCTTCCTTGTATTCCTTGGATGGTGGCCCCTTGGGCGGCTGGCTTACTGGCATGATTCTCTCCTGAACTCTTGAAGCCAAGCAATTAGCTTGTCAATATCTGATTGGCTATCAATTGATATGCTCGATAAGAAAATGGAGTCTATCTCAAGGTAGACCTTGCCTTTATACTCTAAAACGGTTAAATCAACCGAACTGTCTAAACCGTCTGCTATTACCAAGTCTTCCATATCAAACTATCCCCTTATTCAGACCCATCTTTTTCTGCAATCCTGCTTTCGATAACCTCTTCGCATAGCAATGTAATCTGCCGAAAGTCGTCGCCATTTCTTAGCCCTTTTTTGCAAAACAGTGCAAGCTTGTAGGCGGCTTCCTTGCTTCTCAATGCTTTGCCGTCATACTCTCTGGCATCCATCAAACTATCCCCTTATTGCTGTAGCTCAAAGGCTTAACTGCCTTCTTGCCCTCGTCAATGCTTACGGCTAGATACCGAAAACTGTCTGCCGCGTGGCTTGACCAATCATGTAATGGACGCAGTTTAAACACTTTGCGCTTCTCGTCAAACTCTGTCCTATACTGCCTTAACGCCTTAATTCCTAACGCGCACTTGGCCTCATCAAACCAGCACCTCGGAAGTATTCGCCTAACCGCGTTGATCCCGTCCTCAATTGACAACTTCTTAACGACTGTTGCCTTGATGCCCAAATCCTTGAGCGTTTCCTCACGACTCTTACCGCTTCCTAACTCTCGCACCTGAACATCGTGAGGCAGGTAATGCGCCCCATAATTATAACCCTTTTCCTTCAATACTCCAGCATAATGATCTAGGCCAACGCCAGATGCCTCATAGTAATCAATCACGCGGATTTCTTTACCCACGGTCTGATAGAAGAATATCGCTGTACTGTCCCCAATTCCTAAATCCCATGCTGTGTGTACGTCTAGGCATCCCTCTTTTGGCACTGACGTAACACGCCCGTCTTCTTTGGCCTCTTCCATTAACGTGCCATAATACGCCCCGACGATAGCCGCTTGAAATGAGCAAAGATACTCTTGGCGATATTGGTCATTGGTCATTGCCCGTCTGGCTGCGTTTAACTCTTCCTTATCAATGATGCCTGTCTCGTTGGCCTTTAGCATTAACGTGAACCAATCGTCATCGTCTTGAGCGTCCTGCCATATCTCAAAGAACGTGTTCTCGCCCTTTGGGGTGCCAATGAAGGTACACCAGCCGATTCGATCTGATAACGCCGGACGGATAACCTCAGACCACGCCTGAGGAGACATATCAGCAAACTCATCAAGCACAACGCCGTCAAGATAGATGCCGCGCATCCTGTCATAGTTCTCGGCACCGTAAAGTCTTAGTCTTGCGCCATTTGGCAGGTCAACACGCAACTCACTCTCATTGAACTTAACCCCCGGAACATCTGCTAGGAAGTCTCGCACGTATTGCCACGCAACATCCTTAGCCTGAGTGAACAATGGCGTGATATATGCAAACCTCGCGTTTGCCTTGGATGTTTGAAGTGCCGCTAGGCATAGGTCAGCAATGCACGATACGGTCTTACCTGCGCGTCTATGCGCTACAAGGCAAGCCCAACGCTCTGTGCGCTCATGGTACGGAATGAATTGCTTTCTAGCAGCGTAAACAAAGCTCATGCATCTAACTTACGGTCTACGTTGGTTGTGATTGAGATTGCTAACGGCGCGTTCTCATCGCCTGAGACTGTAACAGACTGAGCAGCCTTGCCCTCTGTACGGTCAGACAACTCTTTCGCCGCTTGCATGTCGCCATCCATAGCTAAGTCTACAATCTTCTTTGCTATGATAGCTGCTGCTTTTGTCTTCTTCCCCTCGTTGTCTGCTATCTCTCTATGCAGGGCTAAACGATACTCATCGGAGAGTGTTTGCCTGTTTTTGTTAGACTTTGCAATGACTTCACCGCAACCCCGTGTGGTTGGCTGATTATCCTTTGAAAACTTTGTGTCTTTTTTCACTGGCTTCTTAGTCATTTGCAGCACCTTTAGACTTGGTTAATGTCACAAACTGCCAATGGTCAGGGGCAAAAGCAGCTACATCAATAATCGTTCCGTCTTGTGCGTGTCCTTTAATACCTAAGATGCCGTCAAGTAGGTAGAACCCTGTGCAGTCATAGAACTTATACTCAGACGTGTCATCCGTCCATACACTGGTTTCTAATTCTTGTTTTCGTTTGGAGTTTAGTTCTGTGTCTGTCATTGTGAGTCCTTCCGGGTATTCACATCAAAAGTGGAGGGGCTGCGCTTAAAGCCTTAACCCCTCCTAGTTTGTTCTCACAGGGAGTGTGAGTTTGTATTATAGCCTTTGTTTTGCTATAGGTCAAACCCCTATGGCCTTCTCCTAATTTTCCGCTTATCTTTTTTGGTGTAGTATTTCCCTCGTTTGCGCTGCTTATCAACGGGCTTCAGTGGCTTTGGCAGTTCTGCTTTGTCGGGCAAGAATGTTATGATATGCCCGTTAACCCTACTAACCACACACCGTAAGACCGTATCGCCATGCTTAACGAGGTGGATCGGTGAGTGTGTCATTTGGTCAGTTCCTACCAGCAAGGATTTCCCATCTGCTATTTGCTGCTCTAGTGCCTTCAGGTCAACGAACGTAAGTTCTACGTTGTAACGCTCTCTGGCTCTTGTGATTGCGTGTGGTTCATTCACCATTTCGCACCTTTTTTATTATTATCCTGAATGAAAGCATCTGCTGTTGCTGTTTCTTCTTCAACTTGACTTACTATTTTATAATCAAAACGCGAGCCATGCGACGTCATGCTTGTCTCTGCTTTCCGCTCATAGCACGATAGGGTTCGCAACAAATGTGAGGCTGTGCTGAAAGCCAAACCAGCCCTATCAGCCACTTGCCTAATACTAGGGCGTACAAGCATCTCAGAGTATAACTCAGTGTACGCCCTCCAAACCATAAACCTTTTAGCGTTTCCTTGTGGCGTTCTCATTAGAAATCCAATTCATCGTCTAGGGTTTCTTTTATGCTCACGATTTCAGAACCGGGGAACTCTGCCTTAATGACATTCGTGAGGTCGTTCTGTTTTTCCCAAGAGTCTAAAATCCTGACGACCTCTTGCGTGGAATACACCTTGCCTTTTCCACCCTCACGAATGTACTTAGTCGCATCTGCTGTTGACCTTGCGATAGTCCTCATTTCACCACAGTCATCAATGACCGTCCAGACGTCAGCAACAAGTGGTTCGTGATTTCTCTCTGCCTCTTCATCAAGAGCCTTCCAAGCCCTCACCATAACCGACAGCCTTTTGACTGCCTCGTCTACATTAGAGCCATCTAATGAAGCATCTAGTCTTGCTTTGGCACTTCCGAACTTTGCTGCTGTCTCTGGCGATACCAAGGACGGCAATCTATCGACACCCCATTTCCGTTCCATATCTGTAGCAATCTTATCAAGCGGCTTTGTCGCGTGATGGATCGCATCCAACGTTGTTGATCCGACAGCATGAGGGTCTGTGAAGTTGTCTGGCTTACGTGTTCTTTTATGTTTCATCAATACACCTATAAAGTTGCAATTGTATTCTTGTCATCGAAAATCAGTGAGCTTGTCCTATAGCCGCGTAACTAGCTGCTGTGCGAGTCGCCCCCCAAAGGGCGTCCGCACTTGCAGTAGTTACTATAGGGAGATTTTACAAGTGCGGAACCTTTTAATGGAGATATAAAACCCTTATACACCAACGAGGTTGTAAATCCGCACTTGTGAATATGCGGGGTTTTTACAAGTGCGGAAACCGCCTTTAGGTTGTAATACTTCACGATGGCAGCTCCTTATTTGTCAAAATATAGACATCAGCTTCCTTGTAATGGTCCCCAGTTCTGTCTCTTCCTTTCTCTAAATACTCCACATCAACCCACTCTTTGAGCATCTGTTTAGCGTCTGTTTTAGACTTATTTGCGCACAGTTCCATGATGACATTCCCAGCCCAATACTTCCCTGCTGAGTTCACCATGTACGGCTTTTCACCGTCTTTACCGCGTCCAATTTCGACTAAAATCTCTCTTGCTTTTGCCGTAGAAACACCATCAAAAGCGTCTGGAAGTTTCCATTTTGCGAGGATGCCAACGCTGTCACCGGGCATATTTATAAGCCCTTCTTGTGATCCGTTGTTGAGTAATTCAGACTTTCTTTCCATCCAAACGGCACGTTCTGAAGGTGCTGACATATTGCCTTTTGCGTCATCAATACGGATAAACCAGCAGCTTTGCCCTGACGCCATGCCAAGCTTTTCAGCTTCCTTTTTAGTCATTGCTGTGATGGTTCTGGCTGACCTTACAGCCCCTGCAATAGACGATGCACCACGGGCTTGATTAATGTCACCAGCAGCACTTTGTGTAGGCCCTGAAGGTGCTTTTCTAACGTGGTGAATGAGGTCAATTGCGCACCCTGTATCCTTAGCGATTTGTGCATAGACGTTCATAACAGCGTCGATTTCCATGTTGTTATTTTCGTCTGCATAGTGAGATTTAACGAAAGGATCAACGGATAGGACACGAATATTATTGTCTGTTATGGCCTTTTGTAGGGCCTCTGCGTCTGGTGTTGCAATCATAACGCCGGAGCTTTCGTCTTTTTTAGCGACGATTAGAGGTCTATCACGCCCTGAATTTAAAAATAACTTGTTGGCAATGTCTGCTGTATCCACCTTATAGAACTGGCATATTGCAGCAACACGTCTTAACAACTCATCTCTTGGGTCTTCAAGGTTATAGTGCCAGACGTTGATTTCCGGCTCATGTACTCGGTCATGTATTAGGTCTTTCCCCACGCACATTGCGATTGCTTCTGTTAGTACGAGTGTTGTCTTGCCAACACCACCGGGGCTGACTGTTGCGCTAATGTATTCAGAGATAAGATGTTCACCATATATAAAGCGTCTAACAGGGATGCTTGATATATCGAGTGCGCCTAGCTTTTCTGCCTGAAGTGCGCCAAGTGACACGGTTACATCTGTAACGTTATGGGTTACTTCTGGCACGTTAAACTTAGTTCGTGCTGAAGTGATTGCCTTACCGACTTCATACTGTGTGTCTTTAAGTGTGTATCCCGGAGTTGTTATCGCAGGGCAGTACAGCATGATTTCAGCATCAGAGAAGCCCCTGCTTACCCAGTGAGCCACAAGCTTAATAACGTTGTTGTGCCAGCAATCGCCTTTAAGGACGTTTTTAATTGCTGCTGTCACATCTGTGTGTGCGCCAGTGCCAAGCCCTAGAGGGTCTGTCTCTGTTGGTGAATGAAGAATTTCATTGTCTATTATTTCATTGTTTTTTGTTAAATATTCCTTGAACGTATTATGCAAGTGAACACCAGAAACGGGGTCACGGTCATCGTCATACTCTGTCCTGATTGTGACGATTTCGTCTTTATACCCACGCTCTTGTTTCTTTTGTGGCGGGTATGAGACACACCCTGCCAAGCGCATGATGCGCCTAGGGTCAATAACCTTGTCACCGTGGAACAGGTTGGACATACCGATCTGTACGTCTTTCCATGCTGATAGGTTACGCACCATATGCTCACGTTCCCAGTAGGCATGGACTCTAGGCGTTGGTATTTTGCCTGTTGTCACAGCGAACGTGTATTGGATAGGGTTTTCTGTTTTTAGTGCTGCTGTTGCTTCAGGTGTGTCAAGGTCTGCGAAGTTAAAGAAGCTTACCTCAATGTCATCGTCTGTTGCACTTGATCCGGGGAACACTGAAGGCTTGCGCGGGTTTACACCTACATAGAGGTTAAACTTATCTTTGTTACGCGCTATGGCGTACTCAGCAGCCTCATTGATTCCGTCTGTTGTTGCTGGGAAGTAATCGGAAAGCCATTTGCCTTGTCCCCCTGCATCAATTTGAATTTTTCCGTCGGGGTATTCTTCTTCGCAGCGTCCGAATAGTTTTGTGAGGTGTTCGACGATTGCTTGTTTATTATGTATCATTATTGGAGCCTTTATAAAAAATGGGGGAAGCTCCTAAACCTCCCCCACCAGTTAGACTAAAATTCGTCGTCTTCGTCAAGTGCCGGAGCTTCTGGCTCTGGTGTTGCCGCTTGGGCTGGTGCGCTACCTCCTCCCAAGATAGCCATATCAGCAGGACGGTCAACGAGCTTGTCAATAGCAAGGATAGGCTCATAGTTTGTGCCATGCTTGCCAGTGATAGGCGTTGTGCCAGTGCATGAAACGACAGGGCATTGTTTCTTGCCGCCTTGCTCCCATGCTGAATAAAGAGCGTTGATAGCCCCGTTCATCATCATAGAGGAAGACATCAGCTCACGCGTACCGCCTAATTGCTTAGGACTATGAACGTGAATTTTAAACCCTCTCTTATGGTCTTGACTTGGTGCTGCGCCAGACTTTGCTAAAGACTCGTCAGGCTGCCAATCTGGACCGTTAGGGCCAAAGTGCAACCAGCCTGTTTGGATGTTCTCAAGGTCAAATACGGCCTTGAGGTTAGTTACCTCCACATCATCATCGCTGCCTTCTGGACGCGCGTACCAGCGACCAGCTTTTGCGTTATATTTAAGAATGGGGAGAAAGTCACCTGAATTGGTGGATAGATTAAGTGGCATGGTTTCGTTTCCTTTACCGTTACCGTTAAGCCCTTTGTTTAATGACCGGGGCGGTTGGGTCATACTAAGTATGGTATTTTATATTCTATTAGGAAAGTATTGTCAATACCCCCAAATTTCTTTTGCTTTTGCTCTTGTGCTTGGATTATTCCAGTAGAAGTGATCAAAGTTGGGGGCGATGAATTGCACCAACTCCATAGGGTCTTTAGAGATGCCAAGGAACCTTTGAATACATAACGCCGTGTTGTGGACTTCATTCAGGTCTTGCTCACTATCCTCTAGTGTGTAGAACCCGTACTTCTTAGGCGTTGTGTAAAGGAACTGGATTGCATGGTTGCCCTTGGCCTTCTGATATATCGACCCTTGGCGTCTGTGCGCTGGGCTAATCGCTGAAGGCAAACGCCCTGTAGACTTAACGTCAACAACTGAGCCTTCAAAGGTAATATCTGTGAACCCAATGATAGGCACCTTAACACCCTCAAGGTCGATGCTGATCTTTTCCTGATAGTCTGTAACCTCAGACAGTCCAGCTTCTTTAAGTGCTGCGACTCCATTGTCTACATAGGCCGCAAGGTTGGCGCGTTCTTTCTCACGGCTTACGCCTTCAACCCCAAGTGCTGTTAGCTTAAGGAACTCCGACTCTGCTTCATCATGCCCGTTACTATCGGTCATAATCGCCGTGTATATTCCAAGCTCCGCAGCATGCCCACGGCTCATAGCCGCGTTTGTTCCTTCACGATGCTTCAGAAGGTAACGCATGAGCCATAACCCCGGCTCGTTGCGAAAGCAATCAATTGAAGAATGCGAAAGGTGTTCAATCCCGTGTTGTTCAAATACGTCCGTCAAGTTCTTTCTCCCCGTATAATGCAATAAGCGCGGCCTCTGCTCTGCCGTCATCTTTCTTGCGTTTAAATTGATCTGCTAGATTTGGAAATAGGCGCGTTGCTAAAAGTCTGCTGGCGTCCTTGTCCCTGTTAAGTCCAAAGTGCTTTTTCCACTTCATAGGCGTTACCATTGTATATGGGATTTTCATTGTCGCAATAACACCTTTGATAACCCCCATACCTTGACCGAAGTTAAAGGCAGACGTTCGCCCCATACCGAAGCTGTTAACCTGTTCTATATATATGTGGTTAGCACCTTCAAATATTTCAGCCAGAGCCGCGCCGTTCACCTCTTTGCCCAACATTGGCATGTCGTGAATATAGCCAGCATTGTCAACGAACCTCTCAGCAATCGCGCCCTTTGCACCGGGGTCTATGCCTATAATCATCGCGCACCGTCCTTGTAAGCGTCCATGTGCGCCCTGATTTCATCAACTGTGTCTGTTGTTGGCTTGCGCCCTTTGCGTAGATCGAATACGAAGTTTGGTGAGTTTTTAAAAGTAAGGCCGAAAGACGTTGCCGTCATCCCGTACTTCTCTATAAACTCCTCAATTTCGTTTAGAAAGTCTGCCCTGATACCCATAGTCTGTGACTCCTAGTTAATGTTGACACTATATATAGCACCATGAATATTATTTGCAATACAAAATATTATATATGATATTAGCTATTGACTACCATATACCATGCGCGGTATAACTGGATTAACGAAACACAAAACAAGGGGAAATAAAATGTATGTATTCTTAGACTATCTTAAAATTGCGGCAATCGCCACGGTTGGTGCTTTGTTCACTTGGGGCTTCATTATCTTTATGGCGGTGCTGTGATGCAGATTGAAAACACCAACGACCTTTTTAACGCTCTTAGCGACAAAGAGGCTCTTAATGGCATGTTGGAAAACGTGCGTGTTCTTGAAGCTAAAATGGCAGACATAATTGTCGCAGACCATGATTGCCTTGATAATGTCTCAGAGTTGGAGCGTTCGATTCACATTGCAATCAAGGAACTCGACGAAGCTATTGACAATTATGTCCAGTGCAAGGATATTGAATTATGAGAATGGTTGAAGAAATTGAATTGTGCATGCGCTTAACTAATCAGGATATGAGCGACAGTGGTGCGAGGGTAGAGATTATGCGCCAGTTGCTAAAAGGATATTCTGTTGAGCGTGTCACTGAAAAGATCAACGCCAAGGGGAAGCTAAATGAAATTTCTTTTTAAAAAGAAGCGCAAGCCTGTTGATGTGGAAAAAGGCAATCGTCGCCTTACACTTAAGCAAGCGTCAAGACTTTCGACAGCAGACAATTCAGGTGGCGAAGTTGATGCAGATGGATTCATAACTATATATCCTAAAAGGGAAGCATATAATGAAAAATAAACAAATGAGTTGGGCTGAAGCAAAGTCCTTTCTTGAAGAAAACAGCATTGCAGTTACCGAACCTCTTCTTCGCAACTTAACTGGCATCGAGCGCATTATTTGCTTAGGGTGTGGTGAAAGCAAGAAGTTCACTCAGTTTCACAAGGACAATAAATCAAAGACAGGTCGCCGGATTCGCTGCATTGCTTGCAACACATCGAACGAGCATAAAAAGAAAAGCTTGGTATATCTAACGCGCTCCTCTTGGGGATGTGACGTTCAGCAAACGCCAGAGGCTATCATTGCTCACCAGAAGAAGCAATACGGCACAATGCGCTATGAAAGCGTTAAACTTAAACCAGCACCAAGATTCAGGGGAACTCCATCATGGTAGGCGATAAAATCAAGCGGTTAACTGTTGGCGAGACATTAGAACAACGTGCAGCCACTCATGGAAGTTTTGTTGGTGTCGCGTGTGCGGCTCAGACAATAAAGGAAGTGATAGCACGTCATTCAGACAACTTGAACTATCCTCAGACTGAGGCACTTGATATGATTGCATCTAAGATCGCCCGTATTTGTGCTGGAAACAGTGATGAGCCGGACCACTGGAAAGACATCGCAGGCTATGCAACGCTTATCTTGAATGAGTTGGAGGAAGACCAATGACACAGTATTGCGGTTTCTTAACACTTCTCTGCATGCTCTGCACCATCTCAGCCTTTATAGGCTTTGCCCTTGGTGGGAAGAATGCGGAATATTCATGCAGCGTGGCATCAATTGAGCGTATCCAGAACGATACAGCAACACGAATTATGACACGCTTCAACCGTGAACAAGCGTTTACAAAGCAATGGATGGAAGCTAACCAGCAGTTTGTATTTAGGGAGTACGGTGATGAATAAGCAATTGATTGAGGCTATGGCACGAGCTATTGCGGGGCATTATGGGCCATCTTATGACGATAGCCCTGACGTTTTCAAAACTATTCATAAATATACAAACACTGATACAAAAGAAGATCATAGGGATGCAGCACAAGCAGCCCTCCAAGCCATCACTGACGCAGGGTTCGCAGTTGTTCCGTTGGAGCCTACAGACAAGCTAATTGAAAATGGGCAGGAAGCTTATGAACCCAATTGTGAATACGGCCTAGACAATGAAGACCTTGGACTTACCTACAAAGCCATGATCCAAGCAGCACAGGAGGCTAGTGATGAGTGATATTGTAGAACGATTGCGTAAATTAGGCTCTATAAAAACGTCACAGCTATACAGCCAACGCGAGACATTAGGTGAAGCAGCCTATGAAATTGAACGTCTAGCTGTTCTTGGGTGGGAAAACCACGCTAAAATCAAACGTCTGACCGCCGCCCTGCAAGAGATTGCCGATGATTGTCAATATGGTACAGGCCTAGAAAGATACGCCAGCGACATAGCACGAAAGGCTTTGAACAATGAGTAAGTTTGAAGGGTTTATGCTCTATTTCGCATTTACAGATTGTGTTATTAAAATTATTCAAGGATTGTGGGGTGCGCTATGAAAACGATTAAAATTATTCTTTGGAGGTTTTATGTCGTTGCGACTATAACCTCACTGTTCCCATTCGTTGCAGGGTTCTTTGCCCTAAAATGTGCGCTATCAGAGATGTGGAAGGGTTATGTGGGTGCGGTTGAAACTGCTGCAGAGTTATGGGACGACCAAGGGGTTATGTTCGATGAAAACGATTAACGCAACCTACCGCACCATCAAGCATCGCAAGCATTACAGCATTGAGGTTCGGTTAATCACAGCCGCTTTGTGCGCCAGCGTGTTCCTGTATGGATGGGGGTTGGTATGAAAGTCCTTGTAGCTTGCGAGTATAGCGGAACGGTGCGAGATGCGTTTATCGCAAGGGGTCACGATGCAATTAGCTGTGACTTATTGCCGACTGACGCGACAGGCCCGCACCACCAAGGGGATGTGTATGACTTGTTGATGGAGCGTTGGGACTTAATCATAGCACACCCGCCATGCACCGCCCTGACTGTCGCAGGTAACAGCACTTACGGTGAGTGTAAGCCGCGATACCCAGAACGGCTCGAGGCGGCTGTGTGGACTGAGGACTTGTGGGAGAATTGCAAGGCTGTATCTAACAAGGTTTGTTTTGAAAACCCTGTTGGTGTTCTCACGCGGCTGACATCCATGCCAAAAGCTAATTATATCCAGCCGTATCAGTTTGGACATAAAGAGCAGAAGAGGACAGGGTTGTTTCTACATAACTTACCGCCGCTCGTACCGACTGATGATGTATATACTGAGATGATGTTGTTACCGAAGAACGTCAGGGAGCGGCTTCACTATCTACCGCCATCACCTGATCGGTGGAAGCTTCGGTCAACGACATACCAAGGTATTGCGAATGCTATGGCTGAACAATGGGGGTTGGTATGAACGCCAAGAAACAAATCTTCCATTGGAAGATGGAACTTAAAGCAGCGCGTGAAGCAGAATGGTTAAAGCCTTACAAGCTTGACCTGATAGCTGGACTATCGGCTGGCTGGGTATCACGCAACGAGCGTGTTGGCGGGAACATTGGCCTTGCTATGTTTATGAAGTGGGCAGACGCTCTAGGCTATGAGTTGAAGCTGGTTAAGAAATCGTCCGAAGCCAGAACACCTGATTTAAACATTTGCCCCGGCTGTGGTGGTCCTGCCGATAACGGACACGACAGGGGTGATCCACCAACCACTTACTATTGCTCAAAATGTAACCGCACGAAGGAAACGTCCCCTGAGCGTTCATATATTGCACAGGTAGTTACGAAAACTGCAAAAGAGATTGCAGAGGAATTCCCTAATACAGATACGTCCGCCCAACACACCAGAGGAAAAGCCGATGATTGAACAAATTATATATGGCGCAATTGGCGGCTTGGTCCTTTCATATGCAGTCTATCAAGTCGGCTATGCGAACGGACGTAAAAAAGGTGAGATGGTTTCATTTGATCTTATCGACAGCTTGCAGCAACGCATCGTCAAAATAGCATACATAGCTAGAAAAAATTCTTTGTGTGATGCCGAGCGCGTATCAGAAATTCGCGATTTAACGCCTGATCCGATTAGGTCCGTTGAAGGGACATCTGAAAATGACAAATAAAACATGCCCATTTTGTAAAGAAGAAGGCGAGTTTCTTCGGGTAATTACTAAGCAGCCCGGAACAACGATACAGGCTTATGTGGACTGTAGAAATTGTGGGGCAAGAGGCCCAACTCACTACAACAATGAAAGCATTGAAGATGCTACAGATGGTGCGTGGTTCAGTTGGAATGACCGCCCTATTGCGTCCCTGAGCGAACGGAGAAAGGCGATGCCTGACATTACAATGTGTGACGGCAAAGGGTGCGTCATGGCAGATAGGTGTTATCGCCACACAGCCACGCCCACCCCCGACCGTCAATCTTGGTTCCAAAATGCCCCAGTGAAATACCGCATAACGAAGGGCAAGCAACCCAGCGAACGGCCTGCTGAATGCGCCCATTTCACACCAATAGAAGCCTCCGACAAGGGAGGCAGTGAAAATGGATAAATTTCAAGCGTTCTCAAAAGCGATACTTGATGCAAGCAATGAAGGTTTGGATGTGGACGGGTTTACCATTCAGAAACTTGCCGAAAAGCATAAAGTCATCGTCGTAGTTCCTTACGACCCTAACAAACATGGCCCTAACGAGTTTGACGTGATGCCCGGTGAGGATTGGTATGAATACGTTCCCGAATTATGCAGCCCAGATACGTCCCCCACACGGACAAACGAGACAGAGGAAAAGTGATGACCTTATGTGCATCAATGTTACCAGAAAGCGAACAAGAAGCTGGGCGGGAAATTATGCGGCTTTGTGCCGAGATTGAACGGCTACGGGCTGAGGCTAAAACGTTCCGTAAAGCCTTAGACGACATGTGTGATTGGGCTATCTCAAACGAACAATATCGTGAAGACAATCAGCATTTGGTAGACCACGCCTGTTGGGTGTTAGAACAAACCTCCCCTGAGCGTTCATGCGAAACATGTGCAGATAAAGAATCTGACGTTAGCAAGCAACCGTGTATGACGTGCCACACTGTTCGGGGTAAATATCTTAATTGGTCCCCTACACGGACAAAGGAGACAGGCGAATGATTACGATAATTTTACCCGAATGGCTACTTCTAAGCGGCCTTGCCATCTTAGTCGTGAACACAATCTTAAGTATGATTTTGACCGTTCAAAAATACCGCCTTGGTAAACAGCAAGATCGCCTTGAGGTGTTGCGTGAACAAATGTCCGAATCTGGGGCAGCGTCATACGCAGAAGCGCTTAAAGATAATTTACCGTAACTAAACGGAGCGTGGATCGCAGCGTTGTTTGGCACTTTCGAGCCTTGGGTTGCAGCGAAGCGATTGTCTCTAGCCGGTCCGGGACGGTACGCAACCCCGGCACCAATTTAAGGAGCATGGAGAGTGACATGAGACAGACGGTTAAAGATAAAGACCACGATAAAAGAAACGCTTTGACAGAAACGATATTTCGGGACGAGGCGGTTGGGCTTGGACTAGACCCAGAAGGTTTTGCCGATCTGGACGAGTTCGACCAGCAGATATATCGCGGACGCGCTCACAAGCAATTAACAAGTGCGTAATGGAGCCGAAAGGGAAGCGAGAAAATGAAAAAGTTTATGGCTGGGATGGCGACTATGTATGCACTTCTAACATCCGTGATGATGTGGACATACGTTGCAGTTCACCCAAACGATAATTTAATCAAAGCCGCATTTGAGTGGCCTTACCGCGTTGTGGTGGTAGGCGTCACTGTACGTGGGCAATAACGAGGCTCAGAGAGCCGGGAGAAGACGATGAGTGAAGAGCAAAAACACGGCTGGTATTCAGCTAGTATGGAAGCTGTAGTACGTAGAGGTCCGATGGGAAACGGCGGACACGGCCCCAGTATTTGGGAAACGGCAGATAAGAAAGAGGTTGTCGTCACCTGCGTTACCAACAGTGCTACAGATAGCGGGACTAATTGGAATGACGTGGTTTATGTTGGCCCAGTTGACAAGCGGTTGCGCACTCAAACCTAAAACGAGGCTCACAATGACAAAAGTAAAGATCAAAGGCCCAAATGGAACTGTCGAAATTGAAGTTCCAGAGACTGTGGCGAAAGAAGATTATTCGTCTACTCATGTGACCGTGTCGGTGTTGTTGTCCGAAGCGGTTAAAACATACAACGCAATGGATTAAACGAGGCTCAGAGAGCCAAGCAGTCGCCTGTGTGTGTCTTGGAGGCAAGCTCACGATAGATATACAGAACACAATGAAACATAAGGAGGGATAGGACGATGAAAAAGTCATGTAGTAACTGCCGCCATCAATTCGCAGGGTTTCAATACTGTTGTGTAGTTAAGAAATGCAAGAAACCTGATTACATCAATTTTGAACCTAAACCAGAATAATAAAACGAGGGATTTTAAGATATGGCAAAATACATAGTTTACGCGGTGGCTTCCGCGTCTTGGGTTCTTGGCGAGTATGAAGCGTCAAGCAAAGAGGAGGCCGAAAAAATGGCAGAAGACGACGATAAGGCTGAATGGATACAAAGCCTCTGCCACCAATGTGCAAGTAATGTGGAACTAGGCGATTGCTATAAAGTAGAAGTTGAAGAAACCGAGTAACTTAGGGAGGCTTATAGTTACTTCGTAAGCTTGTCCACTATAGCTGTAAGCATTCCGATCTTGGGTTCTTGACCAGCAGCAACAGCCTTGTCGTTTGACCGTTCTTTGATATACACACCGCACATTGCCGCCGCAACAGACTGTGGTATTGATATGGCGGCACAAAGAGCCACAAAGTTGTCCATCTGCGCTGGGGCGGTTAGCACAATGACCGAACCCAATACAATCTCCAAGACAACAGACGAACTAATCGCCCAAAGCAGGGACGGACGCGCACGACTGATAAACGGGTCTTCAGATTTGATCTCTTCACGCATTGTCTTCTGGGTTTCGACCAGCCGAACTGTGTCGTTCTCAATCGCCATTTTCTGTAACGCTTCTTTGTGCGTCAGTTCCAATTCCTTAATACGCACAAGTGCGTCAGGATCAGCAGCTATAGCCGCGCTCACAGCGTCCTCAGTAGGATCAACACCTAATTCACCAGCTACGAGCTTCAGCGCAGCGAGACCAGCCCCCACGGGACCACCAGCAAGCAACCCACCAATGACAGGCGCAGCTTTAGATATGATGTCTGAAAGGTTCATTTTTACCACCGATCCTCTGAAAATAGGGCTGCAATACGGTTAGCTCGTTCGCCAACCTGATCGGCCCAACGACTATCTAAACATTGCTCGGCTGCTTCTTTTCCATTTCCGGCTTCAAGAGCAGCAAGCATCTTTTTAAATTTAAGCAACCTCGGCAGTCCAAGATTAAAGAGCATATTAGCCAAGCCTCGGCCTTGCTTCTCGTTAAGGTCTTTCCACCACGGCATGGCTTGGTCAAGTTCATCGGTCACTCGTTTAATATCGTTGGCGCACAGCATTTCAGCTTCGTTCTGAGTGATGCCCAAGTCGTCAAGGTTACGCCCGATACCAATGGTCAGCTTTCCAGCCGTACATTTATAGGGCTTTAAACGAAGCCCCTCATCCATAACTAAGTCTTGAATTAATTTAGCTTTGTTCATTTGCAGTCCCTACATTTTTCAAGCATTTTGTTTGTGTCGCGCCGAAGATACTCGATGTCTTTTGCCATGTTCGCCTGTTTGACTGTGTGTTCCGCAACGGCCTCTGGTCTGAGCATGCTGGATATGACCGACATTTTCTGCTCGACAAGCCCGAGCCGCTCTTTAACATCTTCAAGCCGTGTCCATACGGCTTTCATCTCATCGCGCTGCTCTTCATCAGCTTTGCGTAACTCGCCAACTTGATAGCGCAATAAGTACCACGCGCCGATAATAGACGTGAACACACCGCCTAATGTTATCAGGTTGGAAGTGCTGAAGTCCATCTAGCCTCCCACCTGTGTTTTCCACATATAAGCAATTATACCAACCAGCACCAGAAGTGTGCCGACTAGCGCCGCCTTAACCCAGCTATCAATCCGACCATGCACACGCGAGGACGAGCTTTCAATCTTTAGCGAAAGAACTTCCATCTTGTCCATAATACGATCTGTTGAATTACCTACCTTCTCATTCAGGTTTGACATAGAGGCACGTGTTTCAATCTCAAACAGCTTCTGGGCTTCACGTATGCTATCCAAGGATTTCTCCATGTGATCCTGCCTTGTGACCACTGTGGCAAGTGTTGTGTCTAGGACGCTTACGTCTTTGCAAGGCGAAGAGTGATCTGGCATTGTGATTAAGACCCTTTTAAATTGTGTTATAGACCAAGGCGAGGAATATACCGAATACGCCGCCCAACCAGATTTCTCCGTAGGCAGACCATCCATCTAATACGGGTGGCTTAGTTGGTAGTTTGTCTTTGAGTTTCCATGCAATGACATAACCCCAGTATCCGGGATGCCAGAACTTGAAACCGTCCTTTTCAGGGTGATACTTATGCGCAGGAAGGAAATAGATCGCAGCGAAAGCCAACAGCCCCACCGTCCATAAGATAGCGTCAACATGGAAGCCAGTTACGCAATACACTGAGCCGATAATAGCAACGCCAGCAACAGCGACCTTAGCCCAGCGTGGGCCAGAGCTGCCAAGGCCAAGCCACCTACGCCAGATTGCCCAGAAGGCTATGGAGAGTGCATATATCATGGCTTGTGTACTTCCTACAAAATCAAGCCAGAAGGGACGGCTAACACTAACTCGTCAGGTGTCGCCGCCGCCTCAATAGAAGGGTCTTGTGGAGCGTTGCGTAATTCGTCTCGTCTAGCTTTTGCTTTAGCCAACAATACAGTATCACCATTTACTTGA
>Ga0316189_10000572_pt1 | contig 36862 bp, 25 predicted proteins | sample LowCovwburrow_MG_FD_204930 | JGI IMG/M metagenome (GOLD analysis project Ga0316189, IMG submission 204930) | Coastal sediment microbial communities from Maine, United States - Lowes Cove worm burrow | ecosystem: Environmental > Aquatic > Marine > Coastal > Sediment | place: USA: Maine...
AGGCAAATTTAAAGAAAGAAAAGAACTTTTTTGAGACGCGTGTTACTGAATATCAAACTGGTGGCGCGCTTAACTGGGACTAGTGTTATACGCTGTCTCCGTAGGGACACAGCCTAAACTAGATTTTCAGTAGTTAAAACTAGATTGAAAGCCGCTATTTCTGGATTAGCCATGGAATCCGGAACTTATTTTTGGATTTGCCAAGGAGGGCAAGATTTTTTGGAAAAGTTAAAATTGGATTTACCGGTTTTTCTTCAGAGTATCCTTTCTAGGACAGGAATCACCAAAGTCGATCCGAAGCGAACATTGATATCTACTGTGGATAAATATGTAAAAGGATTCAATGAGCAGTCTCCCATCACTTAAAAAGAAGACCGTTGAAGGAAAGCTCTATAAGCGAGGAGCTAAGACAGAAGCGCTCATTCGCACATGTCTCGAACTGACCTTTGATGAACTATGCAATCAAGCAGAGATTAGCGCTAGGTCTCACGCCAACTATATTCCATCGGAAGTACTGGTATATTTTCTTAGGCAAACAAAAACTCACAATAACGACGATCAATTCTATAGGCTTTATCAACTTTTAGAAAAACGCATAAAACGAGCGTGCCTTTATTATTCAGGGGTACGCTTGAGCGATAATGATGATCCTGATGTGCACATACTGGATTTCCAAGAATTCGTCCTCGATGATTTCGCCGAGCGCGTTATGCTTGACCGTCAGAGGTACGAAGAAAAGCTCGATACCTTTGAATGTAAGTTCGACAAAGCCGTAGCGCTGCGTAAAACCGATGCAATGCGAAAAATGTATCGGCGTGACAAACCCAAAGAGCAGATTGAATATGATGAAGACGGAGACATTACAGCCGATGTAGAGCGTGCCTTGGCTGAACTACATCCTGATGTAAGCAGCATTGAAGATGACATGACTTACCGGTTTCAGTTACAACGAGCGATTAACTCTCTACCAGAAGATGAAAGGCGGGTGATTAATATGATTTTTGCAGGAATTCCAAGCGAGAGCACAAATCTAGATACCCCGACAATATCTAAACTCCTTGGGTGCGGCCCGCAAACGGTTCGAAACCGTCGAAATCGAGCAGTGAAAAAATTAAAAAAAATGTTGGGAACGGAGGTGAAAGATGTCAACTGATATGAATCAAGACAACATCCTCGACGATTTCGCCATGGAATCGCCGCTCGGTCCGGAAACTTTGCTGAGCTATGTCAAAAAGTATCCCGAACTCGCTCTGGAACTAACGGATCTATATCACGAGTTGCTTATGGTCGACCTGTCTGCAGCAGCAGACGCGATCCAGCAGAATACGAAATCTGTGGTTGGGACCTCTCAGCAAAACGAAGCGTCAGTCGCAAGCGCCTTGTCAGGGGCTAATCTGCGCAAGCTAGCGCAGAAATTGGGTCTTCCAAGAGATTATATTGCAGGGTTTCGAGATAGAAAGGTTCGCTTCGGTTCAATCCCAGGCCCTTTGCTTATAAATCTAGCACGATCAGCCAGTGTTAATGTTCACCAGATGATTAAGTATTTTCAAGATACCACAGGCCCTATACCGCAAATGGCCCACAAAGCAGCCGGCAAACCGCAAGGTTCTGCAACAGTTGAATATGATGAATTTGTCAAAGGCTTAGATTTGAATGAGAGCGAATTGGAAGCTCTAAACAGATTGTCAGTATCAGATGGACAGGATTGAGCTTGGGAGACAAAAGGCTGCCGCATTACATGCGGACCTGATAAAGAAGGGTGGTAACGCGGAAGACTCATTGTCGCTTGTTCTGCTTGAAGCAAAGAGACGTGACATTGAAGTACGTTCATATCCGAAAGGCCATGCTCAATTGGAAGGTGGTCGTGCACTTTTCGATGCCGATGCATGTTCCATTCGCCACGAAGACACGGGTAATGCATTTCTCAATGCGTTTCTGATTGCCCATGAAATTGGGCACGACGAATTCGACCGCACCACTGATGCTACGCCAACAATTGAGATTAATCTGGCCCGTTCTGCTGATCCGTCAGCAACGGGAGCGGAGCGCCTGATTGATTACAGTCACAAAGGCCGCAAGGAAGTATTGATGGATCTGTTCGCCCGAGAATTACTCTTTCCCAGAGCTTTGGCGCGAAAGTGGTATCTCGACGAAGGCTTTTCATCGAAAAGGATAGCAGAGCGACTTGGAGCACCATATGATATGGTCGCCGTCCAGCTTTTCGATGCGCTACTGCTTCCTCAAGTTGAAGTAATACCTCCAAAATTCTCAAAGCCAAAACCTCTCAACCCAGAACAAAGGGAAGCCGCGACACACGCTGATGGCGCTTTATTACTGAGAGCAGGTCCGGGCACTGGAAAGACACAAACGCTCATTGGGCGACTCGAACATCTAAAAGATAAAGCTATTGACCCCACCTCCATTCTAGTTCTCACATTTTCAAACAAGGCCGCCGGAGAGCTGACCGAGAGAGCTTTATCTTTGTGGCCTGAAGCAGCTGGATCAATCTGGATAGGGACGTTTCACTCCTTCGGGCTTGACCTTATTCGTCGATTTCACGATCGTTTAGACCTCCCCAGTGATCCAACACCTCTCGACACAACCGATGCTATCGCTTTGCTCGAAAACGAGTTTGTTCGATTGTCACTAGTTCATTTCAAAGACCTGTGGGATCCCACCGAAAAACTCCGAGATATTCTATCGGCGATTTCTCGTGCGAAAGACGAAGTAGTCGATGTGCACCGCTACAAAGATCTCGCTGATTCGATGCGGCAGGCGGCCGTTTCGGACGATGAGGTTGAGGCCGCCGAACGTTGTCAGGAAATTGCGCGGGTCTATGAGACATACGAAATTAGCAAGAAATACGGTGGTTACGTTGATTTTGGTGATCTGGTAGCACTACCGGCAACGCTTCTGGAAAGCGATGTAGAGGTCTGCGCTAAACTGCGAGAATCTTATAAGCATATTTTGGTCGATGAGTATCAGGACGTGAACAGAGCCAGTGTTCGACTCCTACGCGCATTAAAGCCTAATGGAGAAGGTCTTTGGGTTGTTGGCGACGCAAAGCAGTCGATCTATCGATTCCGCGGGGCATCTTCGTTTAATCTGAAGAGGTTTAAAGAAGAAGACTTCATAGGCGGCACAGTTAAAAGTCTGAAGACGAACTATCGCTCTTCTCAAGAGATATGCGACGGATTTGTTGAGTTCGCGAATGCTGACATGCTCGCCGCAGAAACTTATGTTGAAGCGATCGCCCATAAAGGGCCGACAAACATACAACCAGCCTTTGTTTCCGTTAAAAGCAAAGAGGATGAAATTACTGAGATGGCCGCGAGGATAATGGCTGCATCTGACGCGGGGGTCTCGTTCAAGGAGCAAGCTGTCCTGTGTAAAGCTAACGATCGTCTCGCCGCGGTCGCCAAGGGGCTGGAAGAACGCGGTGTCCCTGTTCTATATTTAGGACCGCTCTTCGATCGTCCCGAAATCAAACAGGCTTTGGCAATCTTATCCATGCTGACCGACCCACGCGCCATGGGTCTCGGTTGCGTGGCAACAATGCCCGGGTTTGAAGTGTCTATAGATGACGTATCTAAATGCTCACATCATCTGGCGACGGCGGCAAAACTTAAACCACTTGACTGGAAGGAGCGCATATCCGACGCTCCCGACCTGTCTCAATGCGGACAGAAAAGTCTTTTGGCTATCGTCAATGCATTGAAAGGGCTCACAGCAACATCCACGCCCTGGCGTGCCTTTGCGACGATCTATTTGGATAATTCCAATCTGATACGTGGTTTCTTTGATCAAGCTGCTGGGGCTCCATTGCCAGCGATTGCTTTGTGGCAGTTCCAGAACTTCTTACGCTCGGTTCGTGTAAACGGAGATGGATATCCAGTCACGATTCTCCTCGATCATATTCGAAGATTGGTGATCCTTTCCGATGAAAGAGACCTACGTGACCTTCCGGCTGCCGCCAAATCTCTGGATGCAGTTCGCTTGATGACAATTCACGGGAGCAAGGGCCTTGAGTTTAAAACGCTGCATCTTCCAAGCTTGACCGGTCGGTCAATGCCGTCATCAGCGCGCCAGAATACACCAGCTCCACCCGATGGAATGATCGAAGGCGCAATTCATTCAGGAAAGGATGCAGTTCGAGCGGGGCATGACGAAGAACAAGAATGTCTGTTTTTCGTTGCACTGTCTCGCGCCGAGAACGAGCTTTTGATGTACTCCCCTTCCAAGCAGTCTGATGGCAAATCACAGAAACGGTCAAAGTTCATTGATCGCATTGCAAACAAGCTCGTATTTCTAGATCCGATCGCAATAGCAGGTTCGCCCACTACCCATGAAAAAGCAGTAGGTGTTTCATTTGACATGCCTTTGCCGATGACACCATCTCAACTGGCACTCTACGAAAAATGTTCGCGGCGTTTTCTTTATGCCCATGTCTTGAAACTGGGCGGTAGGCAAACGGAGTCTGCCTTCATGAAAATGCACTCAGCCGTTCAATACGCGATCGACGAACTCGTGAACCCTGCCAAGCAAGTGGCGACGGAGGCAGAACTGGACATGCTCTATCAGAGACATTGGGAAGCCAGAGGACCGATCAAGCATGGTTATGTGGACGACTATGAACGCGTTGGTCGCCAGTTGCTCTCGTATCTTTTCAATTTACGCCGCAATGAGACGCCAGAGCCAGTCACAGACCTTGTTTTAAATTTGGCCGGTGCGCAGATTGTTGTGCGACCAGATGAACGTACTGTCAGCTCTGATGGAAGGCTTATTCTTCGGCGCATAAGAACGGGCCGGAAGACCTCCACGTCAACTGACACTTTGGATGCTGCAGCCTATCAACTCGCGGCGGGATCAGTAGGAGACATCGAATTCGTATTTCTGACCGATGAGGAGCGTTCATCGGTAGATATGGGAACAATAAAAATCAATAACCGAAAAAAGCGGATTGAAGCAGCCGCAGCTTCCATCAGATCGGGCGCATTTCCGGCCAATCCCAAGCAGTCAGCCCGAACCTGCCCTCGATGCCCATACTTTTTTATATGTACTGAAGCACCCTCTGGCAATCTTTCGAAAAAAAACCTGAGCTGACTTACCGATTTCTGTCTGATCCAGCGATTGACCTTGTGAAAGCGCAGGAATATGTCCTGTGTTTCGTAACTATACAAGGTACTAAACTAATGAAAACGAATAAAAAAGATGAACGCTTCCGTGTTCTCATTGCAGATGAAAATCTGGACTATAAACCATATATTTTCGAGGATCCGAAGGTTCTTGGTCGTCAAATAATCGAGGCAACTGGCAGCCATCCCGTGGACGAACATGTAGCTATCGCAATTCTTCCAAATGGTGATTTTGAAGACCTCCGTCTTGACGAAAGCTATGACCTACGCGGACGTGGCGCCGAAAAAGTGCTCGTTGCCCGCACGGATCGCAGCTTCAAGTTCAAGATCGACGATAAAAACTTGGAATGGCCACATGCTTGTATAAGTGGTTTCGTACTCCGCAAGCTTGCTGATCTGCCGGAAAACTACAATCTCTGGAAGGAAATTCCTGGACAACATGACCAGAAGATTTCTGATACCGATGTCATCAATCTCGCTGAAAAAGGTGTTGAGCGTTTCATATCGTTGATTGATCAGACGACGGAGGGCGATGCCCTTCCGTCGAACGATCAGTCCTTCCTTGCCGACCATGGCTATGATTTTGAAGTTATTCAGGAAGGTGGCCAGGCGGGCATTGTTCTGAAATCGCTGAAACTGCCCAGTGGTAAGTTTAACTGTGAGACCGCTGACATTCTGGTGCTCTTGCCAGTCGGATATCCGGATTGTCCGCCGGATATGTTCTACTCCTCCCCACAACTGGTTCTAAAAGGCACTGGACAGCCACCAAAGGCTTGCACTGTGCAGCATAGTTTTGCGAGTCGGGTCTGGCAGCGTTGGTCCCGCCACAATAAAGCTTGGCGCCCGGGTGTTGATAGCTTGCGCACAATGCTGGCTCGGGTCCAGACAGCTTTGGCGGAGGCTCGATCATGAAGGACGCCTTCGATCTCATTCTACTAGATCCGCACGAGGATGGTATTCGGTCCTTGCTAACGCAAGGGGCCGGTGCCGAGCGGTCGGCTTACATGCAGTTGGGACGGGCCAGAATCAGCATGGATCCGTGGTCCAAGACCTCGCGCATTCGTTTTATCTCTCATTCATTTCTCAATCTTGATCCCGCTGATTTGGTTTCGTCCTCGGATCAACATGTGGCATGGCAGACCGATGGGTTTATGCGGCTGATTGGCGACGCGCTGAACAACAACCTAGTCCCAGCTCTGGTCCACACTCATCCAAAAGGCCAAGCTGCATTTTCAAAACAAGATGACCGCAACGAAGCCAAACTCGCACGTACTGCGCTCATAAAGGGTGCTGTTGGCCTAATCAGCATTGTCATTGCGGGCAATGGGGAAATTGCTGCCCGAATTTGGATGTCTGATGATAAACCTACTAATATCACGCGTATTCTCCATTCGGGACCACGTTTAAAGCTGACTTGCGATGATGATCACGACATTGCATTTTTAGATCGTCAAACCCGCCTCTTTGGTGGACATACTACCCAAATGCTGACGAAGTTTCGGTGCGGAATTGCGGGCGGTGGGGCAACGGGTAGCGCTATTCTTCCTCTTCTTATGCGGCTAGGGATTCGAGAAGCGGTCATGTTAGAGAAGGACCGTGCTGAGGAGACAAATCTCAATAGGCTCCACGGAGCCAGGCGAGAAGATACGATTGCGAAAGCACTTAAGGCCGATATTCACGCCCGTACGGTATCTGAAGCGGATCTCGGCATGACGCTCGTAACAATTGACGCTTGGGCAGGCGAGCCATCGACATGGAATGCATTAAAAGCCTGCGACGTTATCTTCTGCTGCACCGATGATCACGCCGGGCGATTGTTCCTGAATCGCTTCGCTCGGTTCTATGGCATTCCTGTGATCGATGTCGGGCTCGCTATGCAGAGGCGGACTGATCAGTCTTTTGAATTGTTTGCGCGGGTCTCCACACTGGTTGCTGGGCACACGTGCTTGCTTTGTGGCGGGTTCATCGACCCTCGGCGTGCACGCGAGGAAGCACTTCGCCGCCGTGACCCCCAGGCATACGAACGGCTCAAAGAAGAAGCGTATGTTCTGGGCGAAGGTGACCCTTCCCCTGCTGTTGTCACCTTCACCACCGAAGCAGCCAGCATGGCAGTTAATGAATGGTTGGCCGGTATCACTGGCTTTGCAGGATCTTCTGGAATGCTATCAACTCGCATCCGTAGATTTCACGCTCGAGACGAGCGTTTCCTCGACATTCCTTCGCAACCAAATTGTCCGTGTTGTAGTGCTTCGGCGACCCTTGGTCGTGGCGATATTACACCCTTCCTCGATATGGTAACCTGAGATGAAAAACCTATTTGCAAAAACATTTCGGGGCATTGGATTACTGCGCTTTGATTTATTGGTGAAACGGCAACCGACATTGCCTGAACGAGTTCCGAGTGACCAGGGACAACTAGTTTTGATTGAAAGCAGCGAAGTGAAGAAATGGGCCTGCATATCCTGTCCTGGAGGTTGTGGCGAGACGATTTCTCTTTCCCTCAACCCCAACCAAAGGCCGAGGTGGACGGTGTTGGTGGATTTCTGGCAAAGACCAACAATCTACCCGTCAGTGCACCAAAAAAATGAATGTGGATGTCATTTCTGGATCAAGAAAGGCCAAGTGCATTGGTGTGAAGGAGGGCAGCCTCGAATGGTGTTAAATAAAAAATCCAAAACGAAATAAGGTTTCTCGGATAACACGATACATCATTGTTTGCAACAGTGGAATACCAGCCTAAAAATTGATGCCATACATAATGGGCCTTTAATCTGACTTCGTATCAGTAAACCCCCTAAGTTTATTGTTTTTCAGGCCTTATTACTCCCTGTTAACGGGGTTCTACAGAGCCTGTAAAACCAAGTATACGAGAGAAGCTAAATAGCTCCGAATGGCACGACTGAGCTGAGCCAAATAAAATGAAAGCTAGAACGACAGCTTGATTATTTGCATGCTCGTTTGGCCCACTTACTGGAGTCAATCTGACATCCAAATTAACACGAATTTGGGCCACTTCAGAGATCATGACGACAGACCATTAGAGCGCACAATAAATCCCCATCTCTTCTTCTATTTCGGGGCCTCCCATACCATAAACTCCTACTCCTGAAAAACAGGGTTCTGTTTCATACCAGCAATTTCTTTAATCCAGTTATGCCTCTGACAAATCTTCAAAACTTCATCGATCTTTGAGTCATTCGGTCGTTCAGCCTTGTCTGAAGCAACTTTAGCAGGATTCATTTTCCAAAGATCAAGGTCGAACCCATACATTTTGGCTTTATCCGACAATCTAGAAGCAATTCGAAATCCACCAACATCGATACCCCCCCAATGCATTAGTGAGTTTGGAGAGATCGAACGAATAATACGCGCATATGCATCTAGCAAAGATGGCGTAGGATTACCCGCAACGTAGATCAACAACAAATCATCTGGATTGGAATCATCCTGGGCGGCTTCGTTGGTAACAGTTGAAGCTGGCTGCAAGATTTCCTACTGTCATGATCCTATTGATCGGTTTGCCGTTCTGTTCGAGGTCAAGCGATGCTGACACCTAATATACCAATTTAATTGGCTCTTCAGCGGAATTAGTGGGTAATTATTTCGCTCATCAGGGGCTCCGCTGCCCCTGCGCCGCTAGGCTAACCCCGCCCTCGCCGGGAGGCAGGGGTTTGGTAGAAACCCCTGCTGGCAGGCTATTAGCTTGAATCAAAAAGTCGACTTGGGAAACAAAACCCATCTTAATAGTGAAAAGTCTTTTGAATTCAATTGGTTAAAGTATTCGTACTGAATTGCCGCCCACTAATTTTACTGAGGAGGCATTTAATTGTATGACTCTCTATTTGGTTTTTTAGTGATCAGAGAAGGCCTAGTCGTCACCGTAATCTCTTGCTGAACCGTTAATTTTTAATTTATATTTCGACAAACCAAACTTACCCAGAATTGGAGTACAGATGGCGACAACTTTAACATCGAGATCTTGACCACCAATATCCGGCTCTTTACGATGATGGCCGCTTGCATAACCACTCATCGATACTTCAAAAACATTGTTGAAATTAAAGCCATCGACTGATAATTCGATTTCTTCAAATATCGTGTCAGTTTCGGCCATTGGACCGGACAATTCGTCACTGCCGATAATGTCGTTTCCATTCACGTCAATTTCTTCACCAATCTTTTCTGCCAACAACTCATCAGATAAAAAATCAAAAGGGTATTTTTCTATAACTCCTTGAAGATGCTCAAAGAGTATATCTCCAGCTAGATCTTCATTGTCAGAATGCTCGTTTGTGGCAATTTCATCTAGGCGCTTTGCAAGAAATGAATAATCTTGATAGAGATATTTGATATCGTCTAGGGTTTCGTTATTGAACCTTTCATCATCCATCATTTCCTTGGCACCGGTATACCCAAACAAGGCTGCAGCTGTATTTGAGAGCCCATCAAGGCTGAGAATTATATTATCCTCTCTTAGGCTCTGAGAGATGAAATACATCAACTGGTAAGCGGCAGGAAAACGATTTGACGCTAGTGTTGACTTGTAGATAGCAGTTTGAGATTCAAATCTTTGTTTTTCGACCTCTTCTTTCAGCTTTTTGCTTTCAAGATCTATACGCTCTTTCTCTGCTTGAGCTAACTTGGCGTCGGCGTCAGCCTTTGCTGCTTTGTTTTTATTATCTATATACTCACTTATTTTATGTCTACGTTCGAGTCTATTTTTTTCTTTTTGCAGATCGATCTTTACTTCGTCAGCGAGAAATTCTTTTCCAGGGTCAGCTCTTAGGGTGGCTTTGTTCAATTCCCTCTGCTCTTCAGCACGTTTAATATCAAGCTTTACCGCATGGGTGTGCCCCGATAAAACAGCGCCATTTTGCATTCGCTTAACCCATAGAGAAATCCACGGGAATAGGAATAAATAGGTGAGACTAAGAAGTAGAGGAAGTGCTAATAGGTCTAGGTCTGAGATTGAGTTGGAAAGGGACATAGTTATAACCATGTCCTGGACCCGTTCATCTACCGTCTTTACGCCCCATAATAAGGTTGTTAACTTGTCCCAATTACAAAAAACCCACGATACAACAAAAGCTCCAATGACCGGATCCTTAACACGTATTTTTGCGTTCCCCTTAATTGAGGACCAAATATCATCCAATGCTTGCATTTCTATCTCATTACTTTTGTTTAATAATATTCCTTAATATAAGCATAAGCCCGATCAAACAGCAGTTGGTCAGTATGCAATTTATACTTGAGCAATGCTTTACGAAGAGACTTCTGCACTTCCCTCTCCCCTCCCGTGGTGTTCTGCCAACCTGGAAAACGAACCACGCGCACAATAGCGTCAATGTCAGTGACGATACGCTCTACAACGGCAGGCGTTTCATCACTTTTCAACTCCAAGAACAATTCGGTAAGTGCAGCCTTGGGCGATTTATCTTGTAAATCTTGCTCTAGGTTTTTTTCTGCCTGCAATGTTTCTTTGGCAATCTTGCAAAGTTCTTTAACAAAATCGATTGATGCTATTAAACCTTTCTCTGCCTTTTCTCTGAGAATTTCTAAACGCTCGCTCAGTGATTTGAATTCCGGAAAATCGATTCGGTCCTTAAACCGTTTCGCCAGGGCCTTTTCTAATTGTTTGGTTTTCCTGGGATCGGGGTTATTGAATATATCTTCAATAACATCCGCGTCCATTACGAACTCGTCCAGGGTATGCACTTCACCGACATGAATATTGTCGTGGATTAATTGAGTCGTCTGAGCTCCAAGGGTTAACCATAACAACTTACCGATATTGTCAGACGCCGGTTTAACTGACTCATAGACTTGCGCCAGCCATTTATATTCTTCGTTATAGACATCAAGGATATTGTCGGGTGAGAGTGATTCCCATAATTTAGCCAGGTACTTAAAATCAGCGGCGAAGGCATCTTTCTTTTCATCGTTATTGATTGCCTCCTGGGCAGCCTCTAAGCCCTCAAATCCTTCCAGAGAGCGATCGACATCACCGAAATGAGCAAGCGCGTCAGCCATCGCTTGCGGCAACTTGGCACGCAACTCAGCTAAGTTGGTGATTACTTGCTGCAGGCTTTCTTCATCGAATTCTAAAGCCTTGGCTGCGTCATCGAATACACCGAAGTAATCAACAATCCGGCCAAAGGTTTTTTGAGGATATAAACGATTGGTTCGGCAAATAGCCTGTAACAGAGTGTGATCCTTGATCGACTTATCCAGATACATGGTTTGTAGTATTGGCGCGTCAAAACCGGTTAACAGCTTTGCTGTTACGATGATGAATTTTAGATCAGAGGTCGCATCATTAAACTCGTCTACTATTTTCTCTTGCTGGCTTTTATCGATGCCCCACTTTTGTTTGAATTCCAACTCATCATTGGCCGTTGTGGAGATAACAACTTTGCTAGCCTCTTCCGGTAAGTGTTTATCTAACTCTTCTTTATATTGAACGCAAGCACGGCGATCAGGGGTGACAATCATTGCCTTGAAACCGTGAGGTAAAACCTTTTCTTTGAAGTGTTCAGCTATGTCACTAACAATTTTCTCAACCCGCTCTGGCGCTTTTAGGAATGCAGCCATTTTGGCTGACTTCTGATTTAAAGCATCGGCCTCTTCATCGGTTAAACCGGCACTTTCTTTTAGGTTCGCAAATGCTTCATCTAAGGCATCTTTATCTACATGCACATCCACCATCCGTGGTTCAAAGTGCAATGGCAGAGTAGCGTCATCTCGAATGGATTCTTGAAAAGTGTAGCGGCTCATATAACCACCCTCGTCTTCTTCTGCACCAAAGGCCCAGAAGGTATTTTTATCGGCTTTGTTTACCGGCGTACCGGTTAAACCAAATAAGAAGGCATTCGGCAGAGCTGCCCGCATTTGACGGCCTAGATCACCTTCCTGGGTACGGTGGGCCTCGTCCACTAAAACAATGATATTGTCGCGAGTATTCATATTCGGTTTGGCATCGCGAAATTTATGAATCATCGAGATAATAATCTTGCGGGTATCACGCTCCAGCATTTTTTGAAGTTCTTTAATGCTGTCGGTGCTTTCTACATTAGCGACATCGGCGGCATTGAAGGTGCTACTGATTTGGGTATCCAAGTCAGTTCTATCCACCAGTACAATCACCGTAGGACTTTTAAGTGCGGCTTCTCGACGGAGCTTCTGTGCGGCAAATACCATTAACAGCGATTTCCCCGATCCCTGAAAATGCCAGATCAATCCCTTTTTAATTCTGCCTTCGATAACACGTCGAACAATCTTGTTGGCACCTCCGTATTGCTGAAAGCGCGGTATTATTTTCATGCGTTGCTTTTTACTGTTACTGGAAAACAACGAGAAATTACGGAGGATATCCAGCAATCGAGCTGGCTTGAGTAAATCCTGTAGCTCTATACCCACTTCGCCAAGGCCCAGGCTCTTAGCTATCGGGTTGTCATCATCCTCTAAACGCCAGGGCGCCCAAAACTCGAGGGGGCAGCGAATCGCGCCATAAAACAGTTCTTTGCCTTCGGTAGCAAAGGACAGGATATTTGGCACAAATAACTGTGGTACGGCGTTTTCATAAATAGTGTGTATTTCATTGGCACCGTCTAACCAGCTTACCGACGGACGAATGGGTGTTTTCGCTTCACCCACCACTACAGGTATACCGTTAATCATCATCACCACATCGGGTATCTTGGTTTCCCGGTGATGAATACGAAATTGATTGGTCACCACGTATTGGTTGTTGGTGAGATTATCAAAGTCGATTAAACGCACAGGCACATGGCGATTATTCTCGCCAAAGGGCATGGTTTTTTCACCCGTGAGCCATAGGAAGAATTCTTCATTGGCTCTGACTAAACCGATTTGGTTGACTGAGATTAAAATGGCGCGGAGTTTGTAGATGACTTCGTCGGCTAATTCTGGTCTGGCCTGGATTTCTGGATTGAGGCGTAGCAAGGCAGCTGTGACCTGCGACTCAATCATTACCTCATTGACACCACGGCCAAGTTGTTCGGGTGATTGGAATTGCCATTGTGCACCATAGGGCTGTAATTGGGTTTCGGCGATATGATCCAGGTTGAGGTTTATGCCGGTTAGTTGGTTGATTATGTAGTGTTCTACGGTGTTTAGTTCGGTGAATGACATTAAAACACCTGGTCCAATATACTGGCTCTTAGCGACTGTAGATTTCTTGTCTGAATAAACTGATTTGAAATACTCTTCCTAATTCCATTGATTTTTTCAGCCAGCTCATTCTGCTCCCCTATCCCTGGTAGAGGAATTTTTATACTTCTTATTTCATTTTGAGTAATATTTTTCATTGCTCCACCCGTCCCCGTGGCATACGACTCTATTTGTCTTCTAGATTCATAATCATTTAATATATCCACTAGGTATTGAGAGTTAATTTGTGCACTATCCAATATCAATTTCAAAGTTTTGTCGCAGAGCATCAGATTCGGAAAATCACCTTCAACGTAACATACCCTGCCAACGAGTTCTGTTGTATTAGCTCGAGTGATTAGAACGTCGCTGTTCCTAATTTGAAATTTCGGTAAAAACTCTTCCTGATTATTCAACCTTTTATTCTCTAATTGATCGAATCCATTTGCCCCAACTGCACTAATTTTTAACACACCCTTTTCGTTTCCAGTAGCAGGGGTGTTACTTCCATTCAAGCTTTTACCCGGAATAATTTCTTTTAGAACTCGCTCCAAACTTATTCGTTGATATTTTTTTGAACTCAACTCAACTTCCCTAACAGATAATAATGTGGCTCGTAAACGTATATCAACTAGAAAACCATATTCAATTGATTCATCTAAAGTGCATAGGAGTTCACAAATCTCGGCCTGCTGAATCTTAGGGGGTAAAAGAAATTCTTGATGCTTCAATGTTCCCCAGTTTATCGTCGGCGAGAGCGACCCCACTGAAATATCCACTGCTCGATGCATAAACAAATCTGAATGTAAAAAAAATGGAAACAAGCCAGGATCAATCACCTCCGCATTCGCTCTTAGGACTAACGCGTGAGCTGAACAGAAACCATCACAGGTAGCAATACCCGCTTTACGTTGATATGCCCGGCGACGACCAAAAATAATATCGCCTTTGTAAAACTTCAGTTTTTGGCCATTCACATCATCAGGCGTACCAAAGCGTTTAATATGCAGTGATTCTGAATCAATATGCTCAAGACCAACATACACTTCTAAATCCGTATCATTCGGATCGACTCTCTCAGAGATTTTTTGGGCAATCTCATCAAAGCGATAGGTTTTCCAATCAGATTTATCAAGGTTATTTAGATCAACCTTCTCTATTGCCATGATTAACCTAATTCCCTAAATAATTGACTCATGCTTGTCGCTAGCTGTTTAGAAGATTTTGACCAATTGACGAAGGCTTCATTCAAACTGACTTTCTCATGTGACCTATCAACATTACTCACGTACAAAGCCATATTCAGGCTGGCATTGTGAGTTAATAAATCTTTAATGCTTACGACTTTGCAGAAGTCATCTTCATCCCTAAAAGTTGTATAGGCGTTATGAATACGTTCTATATGATTACTTTCCAAATAAGCTATATTCTTATCCTGACGCACTTCTTTCACAGCATTGATAATCAACACTTTGCCTTGATTATTTTTCTCTTTGTTGGTTTTGGTAATCAGAAGGCACGCTTCCATTGGTGAGTTGTAGAAAAGGTTCGGCCCTAACCCAATAACACATTCCACCAAATCCTCTTCAATCATTTTACGACGCATATCAGTTTCGGCATCACGAAACAAAATCCCATGTGGCCAAAGCGAAATAGAACGCCCATTTTCTAAATCCAAACTTTTTTGAATATGCTGCTGAAATGCATAATCCGCACAACCTTGCGGCGGCGTACCCCAAACATTCCGACCATAAGGATCACTCTCAAACGCCTTCTTATCCCAGGACTTAATCGAGTAAGGCGGGTTAGCCAGAATGACATTAAATTTCTTCAACTCGTCATTTTCCAACAACCCCGGATTTGCCAAAGTATCGCCACGCACAATATCGAACTCTTCAATGCCGTGCATAAACATATTCATACGAGCAATGGCTGAGGTGAGCAGGTTAATCTCCTGGCCGTAGAGTTTGAGTGTGCGATATTCTTTGCCTTCATCCTTTAAATGCAGAGCACAATTCAACAGCAAACCGCCAGAGCCACAGGTAGGATCGTATACCGACTCACCCGGTTGTGGGTCCATAATCATGGTCATCAGCTTTACCACGGTACGGTTGGTATAAAACTCGGCAGCGGTATGGCCGCTATCATCAGCAAATTCTTTAATCAGGTATTCGTAGGCGTTACCGAGCTTGTCATCAGGCACGTTGCTGAGATTTAGCTTGTGCTGTGAATAATGCTCGATCAGATTGGTGAGCATGGCATCGGACAGGCGATCTTTATTAGTCCAGCTAGCATCACCAAAAATACCGTGCAAGGTATCGGGGTTGGCTTGCTCTATGGCCCGCATAGCGTTTTGCAATGCCTGACCGATATTTACAGTAGTTTCACGTACATCCTTCCAGTGCACACCTTCGGGTATTTGAAAGTGATGGTTCTCGGCAAAGGCCGCGTATTCCATATCGCCATCGGATTCTGCTAGTGCATTTTCAAACTCTTCATCGTAGACATCGGAAATACGCTTGAAGAACAGCAATGGGAAGATGTACTGCTTGTAGTCACCCGCATCGATGGTGCCACGTAAAGCGGTGGCTGCACCCCAGAGGTATTTTTCCAGGGATTTTTGGTCGAGTTCCTGATTAGTCATTATGGAATAGTCTTTGCTACCGCTGGTGACGGTTGGACTAGCAGTAAATTTTCCAATGCTACTTTTAACCGTTGCTGGCGGTTTGTATAAAAGCTTTCAAACTCAGAAATCGCTAAGGACTGATCTGCAGGTATATAGTTTCGATCACGATAATAAGCCTCATCTCCTTCATTGGACTCAACCCACTCTGCTAGATGTGTCGCCTGCTTCTGAACATTTTCCAAACCTTCTAATAATTGTAGATTTGGTAGCTTATCGCGCATTTCTAACCATTGACTAGTATCAACACTATCCAATCCAGCCTCACTAAGCTTTGATGGGGCGAATTTACTATAGGGGTGCATATGATCCTGGTGAAAAGAAATCTGATCTAGTTTTAAATCAGGGTAAAGCATTGAAAGCAGTAAGAAGCTAAAAGCCCCTTTTTTGTAGTCGAGGAAGTTCTGAATATCTTCAGCATCTATCGTTAATCGTTTTCCGCCAGAAAGTTTAGTATGTTGATAATCCACAAAAGAGAAACGTGTATTTTTTAGTTTGTAACTATTAGTCCCCTCTACTTTCATTCTCAAACCCTCTCTAAGTCCACTTAAAGCGGTATCTGCCTGACCACTAAAAACTTGCTTTAGCAGACTGTTAATAACTAACTGACGCAGCTCAACCTTTGTAGCGTTATCAACTACACCTTTGTTAAACAAATAATAGGCTATTGGGGTTGCGGCATAGTTGGATGACAATCGTGTTTTATTAAAACCAAACTCACGTAGTATAGAGGCCGTCGAAATCAGTGCCGTGCTGATGTCATTCCAATTATCACGAATTTTACTAATATTGTTTTTATCAAATGTTGTGACCTTGAAACTCATAGGTGCATCAATCAAAAACAAACATGTCCGCATTAAGAAGTCAGTATTAAAGCCGAATAGACCATCTTCACCGTTCATATCATCGATCAATTTTTCAATATGGTTCCTACCATCTTCCCAATGAGCAACGAGTGTTGAAAACAGCAGGTCTGACTTTGATAAAATTGTACCGCCACTATTTACGCGAACGAATATATCCAGAATGTCATCGAGGTCTTTATCAATAATCCTGAAGAAACTAACCAGTTGAGGATCATTAAACTTCTTCAGTAAACGGTTGATTTTCGTTCTGACAATATGTCTATTAGCATCTATCAATTCTTTTCGTTCGGGATTTACTTTTATTAAATCATTGATGATTGAGTCAGGGTCCTCATCCTCTGATTTTGTCAAAATATCCCTTACTAAATAATAAAGAGTTGACTCAGAACCGCTGGAATCTTCATTCGATAGAAACTTAAAATCATAATCATCGCCTAGTAAATTCAGATAAAACTGGCGCTGAGGATAGGCATCGTCATTAGATGATTTGGCATACTTACGCTTTGTACAGAAAACACCTTGTAGAGCAATATACATAGAACTGATACGTTGCTGACCGTCTAGAACTCCACGGACTTCCTTTTCAAAATCATACCTCACTAAAGAGTTCTTTGAGTCGCGTTCATGGTAGGTTTTGAGGAATTCATAGAATGTATATTGGTTAGCTTTTTCAGCAGACAAATCCCAAAAAAGGAACGTACCAATAGGATAGTCGCGCATGATTGAATTAAATAGCCGACATATTTTCCCTTCGCCCCAGACGAATTTGCGTTGGATAGCTGGAAGATAGTATTTGTTTGCTGTTATCCCTGCTATTAACTCCTTTATGGACATACTTGAGTAGGCCATTATATAAATTTCTCCAATATCATTTTAAACTTCTCTTCTGCTTCCAAACTAGCTTCCCAAGCCAATTTCAAATCAGCCATTGCCTCTTCAACTGAAGGTAGATTATCTTCAATAATCTTCTCGACATAGAGCGGGATATTAAGGTTGAAATCGTTTTCTTGCAGATCATCCATGGTGGCTACCTTGACGTAGTTCTCTACATCTTCAAAAGCCTGTACCCATTCATGGATTTTTTGCACATGTTCAGGCTCAAGATGATTTTGCGCACGGCCTACACGGATTTGATCGGACGCATCAATAAATAGCACTTTGCCTTTTTTATCGACTTCTTTGTTTTGCCTAAACACCATCACACAAGCGGCAAGCTGAGTACCGTAAAAAACATTCGGGCCTAAACCGATTACGACCTCTAACATATCTTGTTCAAGTAATTCTTTTCGTATTTTCCCCTCAGCGCCTTTTCGGAATAATGCACCATGCGGCAGCACTACCGTCATACGGCCCGTGCTATTCATGGATTTAACCATGTGCTGGACCCAGGCCATATCGCCATTGCCTTTTGGTGGGATTCCAGCAATATTGCGCCCAAAGGGATCATTAGCCCAGTTTTCAGCGCCCCACTCTTTTAATGAGAATGGTGGGTTGGCGATAACACAATCGAAGGTTTGCAGGCCATCGGCCTCAAAAAATGCGGGATGACGCAATGTATCGCCACGCAACACCTGAAAATCCTCGATGCCATGCAGAAACATGTTCATTCGAGCAATAGAGCTGGAGGTCAGATTCTTTTCCTGGCCAAAAAGTTTTAGAGTTCGGTAATCTTCATTGTTGTGTTTAAGGTGATCAACGCACTCAAGTAACATACCGCCAGTGCCGCAAGCAGGGTCGTAAATCGTCTCGCCTTCATGCGGATCAAGTATCAGGCCTAGTAGGTGCACAACAGACCGTGGGGTATAGAATTCCCCTGCCTTTTTATTGGTTAAATCGGCGAAGTGTTTGATCAGGTATTCGTAGGCATTACCCAGCATATCTGGGTTGGCGTTTTCTCGGCCAAGCGTGTATTGCGAGAAGTGTTCGACCAGGTTAATTAACAGGCTATCAGATAGCTTGTTCTTGTTACTCCACTGGGCATCACCAAATATCCCGTAGAGGTACTCCTGGTTAGCTTGTTCTATACCACGTAAGGCATGCTCAACCGCTTGGCCTACGTTGGTGGTGGTTTCGCGTACATCTTGCCAATGGCAGCCCTTGGGGATTTCAAAGCGGTGCATCTCTGGCATGGAGGCATATTCAACATCCCCATCGGATTCCTTAAGTGCTGACTGGTATTCTTCATCGTATACATCCGAGATGCGTTTAAAGAACAGCAGCGGGAAAATGTATACCTTGAAGTCAGAGGCATCGACCGGGCCCTTTAGGATCCAGGCGGCTTTTGAAAGGTATTGTTCTAGCTCCGATAGAGTTAGCTTATTATTCTGCATTGGTGGACATCTTTATTTTGGCCTTCAAATCCGTAATCTTATTAATTATTTTCCTGGGCGCTATCCAATAAACGCGCGTCAAACACAATTTCATTTTCAGTATACTTGCAAGTCACATCCTCATTCCCTCAACATCATATATCATTTTGATTGGAGCCTCTCCGAGGTTTCAAACTGGAGTGCGCATCCAGTGCACTATAAGCTTTGTATTACCACCTACCAATCCATTGCCATCCGAGCGCATCATATATTTTCCGTTCCTCTTCTATTTTGGAACCTCCCAAGCCATAAACTCCTGTTCCTGAAAAACAGGGTTCTGTTTCATACCAGCAATTTCTTTAATCCAGTTATGCCGTTGACAAATCTTCAAAACTTCATCGATCTTCGAGTCATTCGGTCGTTCAGCCTTGTCCGAGACAACTTGAGCAGAATTCATATTCCAAAGATCAAGGTTGAACCCATTCAATTTAGCTTTATCTGACAATCTAGAAGCAATTCGAAACCCACCAACGTCGATATCGCCCCAATGCATTAATGACTTTGGAGTGATCGAACAAATGATACGCGCATACGCATCAAGCAAAGATGGTGTTGGGTTACCCGCAACATAGATCAGCAACAAGTCATCTGGATTGGAACCGTCCTGGGCCGCTTCATTGAAGCTGGCAAGATTCTCTACTGTCATGATCCTATTGACCGGATTACCATTTTGCTCAATACCGATGATAACGTCAGGACGCAATCCCAAATAAGGACGAGCTAGAGGGATCGCCTGATTTTCGAGCTTAACTGCACAACTTGATGGACCACTGATTAACATTGGCTGAGGATGCTTGACTAAGCCCAAACTGGCAAAAACACTTTCTCCATCGAAAGTTTGATCGTCATTTAGAATAAAAGTTAATGGCCTAGCTAACGCCTCAATACGTTTAGAGTCACCAAACAGTTGGACACTCAATCTTCTTAGCAATATATCATTTTCATACGCTCGCATAGATCTGGATGCTTCGATAACACGTAAGGCATCAATAAATTGTTCAGAGTTCTCTGCCGCTACTCCGCCCGGAGATTTTCCGTGTTGCCAGCCCTCAATGATATTGTCGACGGGGGATGATTTCGGTGTTGCGACGGCATTTAAATTTTCAATAGCGCTTGCAGCCACCTCCCAAGGTAAATCCATTCCAAGAAGTTCAGATGCAGCAGCGGGGGAAATCAATGTAACCCTGGACAACTGGCCACGATCACCCGAGCTATGATCCCAATCCGCAGCAACGGCTTTCACATTAATGAATGCTTGAAGTCTGCCATGATAGTCCTCTCGATCCGCAAATCGGTCCAATTGGTAGTATTCGGGCATGCTGGCCCGAGTGGCCGGAAAGTCTGCTAAAAGATCGACTTTAGCTGGTGTTAAATTGCCTGCGGCAAACAGTCGACGCGCTACCCGCTTAATCAAGCGCTGGATGGTTTTATTGCATGCTGTAACGCCCGAGGTCGACATGCTCAGACAGTTTGATCCGCTGCTTCAAGGGTTTCTGATGGTTCGAGTCCCAGTTGTTGAAAGGCATCAACCATCACCTGCGGATTATCACCAGGCATGTCGCTGACCATCAGTTTATTGGCCGCTTCCTTGAACTTAGTACGCTCCATCATCAAGTCAACGCCCTCTCGGTCGAGGTCATAAATGGTCTGTGTCATCGGGGCTAATTTGGTTCTTTCCAGTTCAGGTCCGGCCATAATGAGCTGTAGACCGAGATTTTGCAGAAACCGCGCCGTGGCTACGGCATTAGTGGTGTCCATGCCATGAAATGCTTCGTCAAGACACATGATCCCGGTACTCTTTTGATGTCCTTTTCTATTGTGCAGACGGTAGGCCTTGGCCAAAGCCGCCCCGGCAGCGACATACATTGGTGCAATGTGTTCACCGTTCGAGCCTGCACCCTGGCGATTACTCATGCGATCTACACGTTTTCCATCTACCAGTATCTCTAAATCAAAGGTGAAAAACTGACGGTAATCAAGAACAGAACCTGCATTACCAGTTTCAGCCGCTGCTTCGACCAGATCTCTAAGAGTTTCGTTAATTTCATCTGGATTTTCTGCAAAGAGTGAAAGAGATTGGTCATCGCTTGCAATTTGAGCAATATATCTAACCAAAGGCTCATAGTGGGAAACGGGACTGGACACAAACCGGTATCGTTCACCACCGGTAAATGGTGGACAGGACTGGAGAATTTTATTTCGATCTCTACGTTCCAGTTCCATTTCGTTAAACCGGTCGTTCAATGACATTGCAATATCGTTTCGCAAGGTTTCCTCTGACGCCTGTCTGGCCTCTTCTGCCTGCGATTCGTAGTTTTGGAGCTGAGTACCGGTCAGCTTATTCATTTCCTCATTGGCCCAATGAAAACAATCCTGCCATTCCATAGCCATGACCTGAACATCAAGGCGCTCATCCTGGATATATCGGGTCAATTCATTTGTGGCCTTAAGAATCGCATTATTTAATCGAGGTTCGTTGTGCTCGATTTTTTTGCTAATGTCTTTGAGCATTTCCTCATATTCATCATTAGCACGCTCTATTTCATCCTTTAGCTGATCCATAAATTCCGCATTCACCAGTGGGTGATCGCAAGCCCTCTGCTCCTCTTCTTTTACTGAAGGTAATTCCTGATCCTTTTGTTCTTTGTTTTCCTTCCTGTCTTCAATTTGCTGGTTTAATGCTGCGGCAAGGCTATGGTTTTTCTTGAAGCTCTCAGTGTGTATTTTGATCTGCGCTTCTAAATCGGAAACTGTCGATCGGATTGCATCAAGATGTGATAAGTCCAAATCCTCTAATTGCTTTTGTGCTGCATTTATCGTGGTTTGCGCATCAAGAAGTTCACTTGCGCCGCTTTCGTCACCAGAGTAGTCATCGATTCCTGCTAAACTAGTAAAAACCTCGAGACGCCTAACCAGGTTAGTTAGGGCCTTAATATCACTTTCCAGTTCTGCCGCATTCCTAGAAAGCTCAGTGGTATCTTCGAACCTCTTACCGACGCGCAGGTCGCTTATTGGCGCGACTCTAATTGATTTAGTCAGTCCGCTCTGACTCAACATGCCATCACGAGTAATCGCTCGCGAGTAGGTTTCGAGATCTTCTTCGGTTTCAACCAGGCGCATATTGCCAAACTTATTCCACAGAAATTGGCGAGCAATATCGTTTTCTGTTTCTAACACGCCAACTGCAAATTCAGGGCCTTTGTCCTCTGTCTCAACATTACGTAAATGATAGGGCTGTACAATGGATGCACCACCAATTCGTTTACCTTCCCTTCTCGCCTGACGCAAGATCTTAACCGCCTCGCGGGGGATTCCTGCTGCAATTACCAGGGCATCCCGATCACCGCCTAAATACGACTCAAGTGCAGGCGCCCAGGCAGAATCAGTAATGCCGGCCAAAGCAGATATCGGTTGTGCGATTATTCCATCCTGCTCCAATAACTCCAAGAGCTCGCTTGCCCCATCATTTAGCAATCGTCCTGTTTTTTGTGCTGCACTAATGGTGCGATGGGTGGCTTCTCGTTGTTCACTAAGGCCATCTCGCTTTTTCCGTGTTGATCCCAGTAGGTTTTCAGCCACGGACTGAATTAATTGAATGTCCTGCCGGGTATCTTGCAAAGCCGATTCAATGGCAATGCCAGAATTATCATCGCTACGAGCGGTGACCAATGTATTGATTGTAGAAGAAAGGGTTTTTCTTTCCTTTGCAAAATCATCCTCATCGACAATATCCCTTAACGCATTAATCAATCGATTAGCATGTGCTATGCCAGGTTGCTGATAGGCCTTTATCAGTGCTTGCTTCGAATGTATCTGCTCTACCAGGCGCAACCGACGCTGTTCATCATTATCAGACTTAAGTTGAGACGTTAAATCATTGATTTCATTTTGCTTAAGATCGCGATTTCTCTCCGCCTCAAGAGAGAATTTATTTGCAGTATCTCGCTGTTCTATAAGTGTTTCGATTTGTTCGTCAAGATCATCAATTTGCTCACAGAGATATTCGTAATCGAAAACGGCCCGGATCGCCTGTAATGTCACTATGCGGCGCTCCGTTGATCGAGCCCGTTCAAACTCTAAATTGATACCGGTTAGCCGCGAAATCCGTGCCTTTGTTTGTTTGATCAAATCACGTAGTGCAGCAAACTGTTCGACTTGCTTGCGGAACTGGGAAATGTCCACCGGGTTCGGTTCTACCACATAATCACGCACGAACTGATCAATGGAATCTACATTTTTCAAGGTCATGGACTTGACGAACCGAGACATGAATCTCCGCGGATCCGGCATGCGCTCTCCATTGAGTGCATAAAGCAATTCCGATACATATTCGCTAGACTTATCGGTAAATGTAATGGATCGCCCTATCTGCTTGGAACGCTGGCGAGCGTTTTCCTTGAATTCAGGCATTGGCATCGGCCGCTTGTCATCACCATCGATAACGATACAGTCAGCAGCCGTCAGGTTCTGACCGGGCAAGACGAATAGACCTTTGACCTCATGCTGGTCAGATTCAATATCAGCCTCGACACAGATACCAGCTGACATAACATCACTTCCATCATCTTCTTCAAATACCAAAACAATATAGGTTCTAGCTTCATCGCGAGCCCGGCCAACCACCTCGCTATCTTTATCGGGGTTACGCAGCATACCCAGGCAATAACCCGAAAGCTTACGAGTGTTCTTACTAGAAACTGACTGCGTATTGAAACGGGCGTATTGTTGATTCCCCCCGAGCATCGCAATCTGGATCGCATCCAGAGTTGAAGATTTTCCAGAACCATTAGGACCTAGAAAGGCTGCTGAACCGTCAATCTCAATATCAAAAGCTTCATGCAGATAAAATTGAACCAGAGAAACTCGCTTTAGTCGTTTCATGAACCATCCCCTCCAATGATTTCAAGATCGTTTCCTTCCGGTTCGTACAGAACTTCAGCATGTGCCTTCAACATAGCCAGTGACCTCTGAGTAATTAAACTTTGTATGCCTGGCAAAATTTCTACGTAGGTTGTTAACTCACCTAAGCTATCATCTTTTACCGCTCTGGCAATTCCCCAGCGCTTCATAGCATCCATCAAATCGAGTAATTTGGACTGTGGTTTCATCTCCAAAGATCGGCCGGTTGACTCTGCAAATGCTATCTCAAGTTCCGATAGGCTGACGCCGGCGATCCCAGCATTGAGGGTTCCACGCTGCATATGGTGGTCGTAGAGCTTACGTAGAACCAGCGCAAGTAATGTGTGCACCAGCGGTATCTTGCTCACATCAGGAAACATCGGTACCGCTGCCAAGTATCGTTCTCGCGAATTGTGGTCGAGTTGATACCCAAATAAATCAAGCGCCTCGGTAAACTCTTTCTCAAAGCGAGCAATAAGGTCATAATCACTACGTTGCACCAAGCGGGCCTGGTACAACACCTGATCAACCAACAATCTTGATGCCGCTTTTTGAAAATCTGATTCGGTATATTCTTGGTGCTGATCAGCTAATCGTTTCCAGTTAACCGCCATTTTAAGATTTTCCTTTCTCTACTCTGCTTATACGCACTGCTGGCGCTTCCAGGTATTCGTTTTCAAACCGCTCACCCGTCAACTCGATCTCGACTCTCTGATTCAGATACCGAAACGAATGATTTCGAAATATGCCGATTTGAACATTACGCTGGGTACGTTCAGCAACTAAACCCAATCGACTAAATGATGCCAATACACACAGGTCATTAATAGATTCAACAGTCATTGAGCCACTTTCTATACAGCCCCCAGGTGGCATATGCCGATCTATATATTTGATAACAGTGTCTTCGGATATTTCACGATTACCTTTCATTATCTGTCGTATCAGGCGTCGTGCTTTAGCCTCAGGGGTTAATTCTCTTTTGCGAATCACCGCGCCTTTACGTTTTTTAGGCCTGGTGGTGGGCGTTTTGAGCGAATCTTCACTTAACAGTTTTCCCTGCGACCATCCAATCGGCATCATCAAATGTTCATCACGTTGAGAATCCGCAGCTCGCGTGATCGCGTTTATGGTCTGGTCGATCCAAAGATCAAAATCACCCTGAGACCTGACCTTGTATTCAAGATACCCAAGTGCCTGATCATTAGCTCGTGTTACCGCATCTTTTAAGCGGACTAATAATTTATCAACATCTCGCAATGCTAAAAAACGACTCGTATCTGCATCAATCTTTAGATCCGCTTCTTCACCATTACGGCAATGGTGATTCTTGCGGTACCAGGCTCTTAATTTGGCTCGAGTATCGGGCTCATCGACAATCTGAGTAACCATATCGATGATATGCCAACGAGATGTTAACGGATGATGCCGTGAAAACAGATCGTGATAATCACCTATATATAAACTAGAGATGTAATCACCGAAAAATTTATCGAGGAAGATACTTGTCGTTTCTTCCTTCCGAAGCCTTTCGCTTGCCTCTCGAACCCTCATTCGGGTGGTATTCAGCATCTTTAGAAGATTGGTGCATTCCCGGGCTGCCGTTTCAAATACAACTGCATTAGACTCCGGATCTGCCTGAACCTGAACCAGATTATTCCGTATCGATTGAATATGACCACTGATAAAGACAGGGCCTTGCTCAGCAAAGGTATGGAGCAGTTCCAACAAGCCCTGCACAGTTGGTTTCATAATAATGTAGTGATTAAAACCCACTCGATCATCAGTCAACCAGCCGCTTTCCACTAGCGTATCCAATACCGAATTCGCCCGGACGTTTAGCGGGGTACCCATTTCCGATTGATCTATACCATGCTGATCATCCCAGTTTTGTAGGAATCGCTCTATAGAGGCTGTTACTCGTCTTTGCGCCCAGCCTTCTCCATCCGGAGGATCGGCCTCGGGTGCGAAAAAGTCATTGTAAATATGCACCAGCAAATCCCAGTTACGCCGAGTATGCTCAGTTGCACCCAAGGGGCGAAAGATTCTGCTCGGAACCCGGTCGAATAGATTAGAAGAAGCCTGATTCATATGCTTTCTAGAAATCGGGTATCGATATATTCAAATTGATTTATTGTTAACATTGATGTTAAATTAACACACATGTTAACAATATGGCAATAGATTCTCTTGGCTAGCGAAGACCGGCGTACCTTATCCCAATATGAATTCATCGAGCACATGGTTGCGTTTGAAGGCATGATTACCAATGCACGTTTACGTGAGCAATTCGGTGTTTCTAATGTTCAAGCTTCTCGAATTCTTGCATCCTATCGCCTGGCCTTCCCTCAAAACCTGGAAATCATCCGTGGTGAAAGTCGCGGCCGTTATGGACCGAGTAATCGCTTTAATCCTGGAGCTGCTGAACTCAGCGTGGATCGATACTTTAAAATGACTTCAAAATCCAGTGTATCAATCGCGGTCGAAGATACCCGGTATGATTTCACAAACGTAGACCCTAAAATATTTCGCATGATTCATTCCGCTATCAGTAGTAAGAATGCTCTAGAAATTAAATATCGATCAATGAATAACCCGAATGGTCTGGAGCGAATAATCCATCCCCTTGCATTCGCATTTGCGGGGAGACGTTGGCATACGAGGGCCTTCGATGAATCAACATCTGAGCACAGAGACTTTAATTTAGCCCGTATAGACTCAATAAAATTGGCAAAGGCAAATAAAACCCCTCCAGCAGATAAGGACTGGGATGAATTAGTCGAGCTTCAACTAAGACCACATCCGGAATTATCGCCAGACCAAAAACAACTCATAAGAGACGAATTGTTTAACGGAACATCCGGTAGAAATATCAGTACAAGGAAAGCTTTAATCAAATATGTTTTGAGGGAGCTTGAAGTCGCTGAAAACCCTCTTAAACAGCGCCCACCAGAATTTCAAATTTACCTTTTTTAGAGCAATCGGAGTTAGTTATTCTGCCCTTTGTTTTTCGCATGGATTCATCTTTGAGTTTACTGCAAATCGACATTAGATTCTCACAGCCAGCTCGTATTCCAAGCCGTTTCTAGCTTGCAATTTTTCAATAACAATTACGATCAGTATTCATTGTGAAACAAACCAACTAGGAGAAATCAAATGAATACAGTCTACTCTTTAGCATTCTTCGAATGTGATTTAAACAATCCAAAAATTCGTGTTTCTACCGATGGTCCCACGCCATTCCTATCGAAAGAACTTGCTCTTAAACATTTGCTGAACCTCGTTAAGCCTCAGTTACGAACTTTAATCAATACATTGGTCCCGTACGAAAATAAAGCTGATGAAGTACATTCTGACGACGACTTCGAAAATCTATTTTCCCACTTCACAGAAAATGGTGAGGAGAATTTAAGTCGATTAACTCAACTATATTTCAAAAACATTAAGAAAAATGGTTTCTATACTGGTTACAGAATAGATCAAACTAGGAATATTTTGCTGGTCGACAATGTAGCTAGCGAAACTATAAATTGAATTTTTCTACATAGTTGAGGGCCAAATTTACGAAAGCTTTGTCAATTGCTATTGGACCACTATAATTCATCAAAATTGCAACTTTCACCCGTCTTCCAGCTTAACCGTACCACAGGCACCCTTTCACCCGTTGCTGATGAATATCGATAAGGGTGGAGAGAGTCTACGTACGCCAGAATATTTTCCCCTTCATCAAAAAAATAGGGGATGTCTACTAGTAGTCGATAATAGTCATCAAATGCGTATAGTACCTGCCAGTACATACCCATCCTACCCTCCAATTTAGCCTCATTTAAAAGCAGCATTAGTACTGTAAAACTGCCTAATGTCCCTTCACTCGCTATTTCATCAATATCATCCTTTAATAATTTAGCACGTTTGAATGGGAAGCCAACAGGACTTTCAGAGCTTCGCCCACAGAATAGATCTGTTTTGATATCTTTATTTAACTCATAAAAATCGAAATCAATATATTTTAACAATGAGGGGGAAGGATCTACCGCCCGCCAAAACCTGTGAGTGAATAACCACAATGTATTTGGATACAGCTTGTCTATTTTCAATACATTTGAATTCAAGTTGTACGGTTCAACCGTAGGTACAACCTTTCCTACTTGATATTTTTCGAGTATACGAGGTCGGTCATAATACCAATACTTCCTCCCATGCAAATGTGGGAACAACTCGTATTCAAGCATATAAGCTGATTTACCTGAAACTTGCTGAACAAGTTTCATCCAACAGATTGTCTTATAACGCTCCAACGGCGTAGGTGCCTTTCGACCCATATCAATTTAATATCCTTATATAACAAATAGTTATGATGGTGTCACTTGAAACCATTTTTTCTTAACTTAATTCATCTGAAAAAAACATGCAACCATTACGTACATACCGTAACTAGAAGTGTATTGCCCATGGAAAAAATAGATGTAGAGAAACCATCAGATTACTTTATCGGAAAGCATATATCTGAATATGGCCCATTTGTTGGCGGGAAAAATCTAAGGAAATTACTTGGATATTCGACATACGAGTCATTCCGACAAGCAGACAATCGTAAGCAACTACCGGTGAAAACATTCAATCTTCCCAAGAGAAAGGGGAAATACGCTTTAACTGAAGATGTTGCCAAATGGCTATATAAAACAGTACAGGAGGTTAGGAATATGAGCGGATAACTTTTTAAAAAAAGAAGGAGTAAAAGCACAAAGGCCAATCGCTTCGCCAAAAGCAACTGGCCTTATAGTGTAATGATTCCAAGCTTGGTAGCACTGGATTCATTATTTTGTGCCGATATTAGCGCAGTGTCAAGTTTTTCAGCCTGGCTTCAGGCTCTCCCGCGCCCAAATCACTTCATAGTCCTTTCTAACTTCAGACTCGCTCAATTAGCACTGTTGCTAAGTAGGCATTTTGTGTGAGTCCAAATGACATGAGTGTACAGACTAATGACATACACAAATCAAACACGCGGGGTCAATCAAGTAATTCTGACCGACTTACGTAATGCTTTTGACAAAGAGCCCGACTCAGCCGACATCCTGCAAGGTGTTAGGAAGCTACGCAAAGGTCGGCCACATACTCGAACCATTCTATTTCCATCACCAAAAAATGGCGGGTATTTCATCGCTTGTGACGGCAGCCTGGAACCGGAAATGGCCCTGGCTCTAGAACTGAGCCCTTCGGTTCCGCGATTTCGAGGTCAACCTGTTTCAGCACCTGGGCCTTACGGCAGGGACATCATCCTAGACTTTGCCATCGATTTTGGGGATGGGTACGCCGCCATCGACATAAAACCCAAAGCGCGCCTTTCAAGTTCACGGGTCAAAAAACGAATGAAGCATTTCCGCGAGTTACTCGCTGAAGCTCGCATACCTCATTTGATCTTTACAGAAGAGGAATTATGCCAAGAGCCGTTTCATCAGATTCGGCACGAACTTTGGATAGGATTGAAGATTCAGCCCTCTACCGTCGAATGCAAACAGCTGTTGCACTGTTTCAAACGCGAAACGATCTCTGTCGAGGACCTTCGAAATCAGGCTATTTCACTAGGGCTAAAGCCACGCATTATCGAGGCAGCAGCGGCCAACGGTTTTTTACAATTCACTATCGACACCCCTTGGGGCAAACACACACAACTAGGAGTTAATAATGAACATACACGAATCACTACTGCAAACTGGGGCACGGTGCACGATATATGCCCATCCTTTTGAAGTCGCCTATGTTGGTGAATCTGGCATACGACTCAGTTCCGAGTACGGCGGAAATCAAAGACATTTGAGCTTTGAGGCCCTTAATGAACTCATTGATCAGGGCGGCATAGAAGTCGCATATACTCCACCAGCCATTGATAGCGGCATGTTAAGTGCCCTGACGGATAAACAACTTGGCGCATTAAACCGGAAACTGAACTACGTGCAAGGTATTTACAGTAACCACAAGAGCACCCGATCTCAGAAAAAAATCGCGAAAACCATCACTGAGATTGCCAAGGACTCCAGCGACCCGAAACCGCCATCACCTTCATCCGTTGCAGGTTGGATCAAACGATGGTTTGATGGCGGCCGCACTCGAGCTGTCTTCCTGCCCAAGCTCAAACCGAGCCGTTCATCTATTCTGAATGAAAATCCTTCAATTCTGACCATTATAAGAAAGGCGATCAATTCGGTTTATCTTAATCGTCAAAAGAATCCTCAATCAACGGTGATGGCAGAAATTAAATTTCTGATTGCTGAATACAATGCCAGTCACGACATCTCCTTAAAAGAACCATCGAGAGAAAAGCTTCGTCGTTATATCAATACGCTCGACAGCTATGAAGTCGCCAAAGCTCGGCATGGTAAACATTACGCGAACCGAAAGTTTCGTGCTGCTGGCATCAGTTTTGTCGCCAAGAGCCCCTTGGATCTGGTCATGGCAGATGGCCAGGTTATGGATGTCATTGTGGTTAAAGCCCTGGAAGATGGCTCGTTCGAAGACATTGGCCGGCCGTATCTGACAGCGTTCATTGATGTCAGAACCCGATGTATCTTAGGTTTTTATATTTCGCTAGCACCTTTTTGTGGTGCCACATTATTGCAGGCATTAGCCAATGCCACCGTGGCAGACGGCGATAAACCCAAGGGTATTTTCATCAAACTACTTGTTGATAATGGATCCGACTACCAGGACTCAGGGTTTCTCAAAGCTTGTGCAAAGCTGAATATCATCGTGGAACCCACAAAACCTAGAGACCCAAATACAAAGGCCATTGTTGAACGCTTCTTTAGGACTTTAAACACGGGCCTTATTCACAGATTACCAGGTACCACATTCTCCAACCCTAATGATCGTGGAGACTATGATTCACAAGCATTAGCTCGTATAAGCATCGACGATCTTCGAGATCAGGTGAAAACCTGGATTGAACATGTTTATCACATTGATACACATAGGACTCTGGAGCGCTCACCAATAGATGTGTGGAATGAAGAAGCCCCTGAGTGCTTCCCAGATACATTAATGGAGAAAGATGCTGATATTCTTCTCAGAGCCGAGGTTGAGCGTACTTTATCGAATGGGGTGGTTGAGGCCCATGGCCTGCAATGGAAATCTCCTTCGTTAACTACCTGGGAACAGTCAAAGCGACGCCTGAACCAGGAACGAAGAGTGATCGTTCGCATAAATGAACTCGACCTCTCTACAGTCTATATCGCTCCTAAAGACGAACCAACCAATCCTTGTAAAGCCTACTCACGTCGACCTGAGTACACCCTAAATCTGTCGTTGTACGAGCATAGGCAGATCAAGGAATTTACCAAGACAAAGAGGCTCAAGTCACGCATGGAACGTTTGGCTGACAAGATGCTTTATCGGCTGCGACTCGAGTACAAAGCTTCATTGGGGCATGGCGATGACAAGATCGCCCGGCGTAAGTTAGAAAGACTTAATGACTATGAAGCACAAAGCCGCCTGGAACTGACTGATTCAACACCTGAATCTGACCCGACTACTACCGAAGCACCGGAATCAGACACGGTAGAAGACCGCTCATCAGAGTCCGTCCAAAGCATAACTACCGAGCCGGAGACGACATCTAACCAAAAGGAGGTCGTATCAATACAAGGTAACAAGCCTGAAAGTAAATTCAAAGTAACCACCATAAACAAGAGGAATCCATTTTGAGTAAAAAATATCGTACAGAAAAAGTTGCGGCGCAAGACCTGGCCGCTATTCAAGAAACGCTCTCTAGCACCATTATCAGGCATAGTGGTTTAGAAGGTGCTTATCAGCTGATTGAACGGACAATCGAGGCGAATCAACATCTTTCCGAGAATAAGCATGTGATCATTATTGGCGAATCAGGCGGAGGAAAATCAACCTTGATGGATATTTACCAGGCTGATCACTGCCCATCAGTTGAAGAGTTTCATCTAGGATGCCGAACAAATATCCCTGCCATATTTGCCTCTGTGCCTAGCCCGGTCACGCCAAGATCCATGTCGATTGAGCTTATAAAAGCCACCGGTGACCGTACGGGCCTAACACAGACTGCTCAGCGTATCACAGAGCGTTTATGCTCGAATATAAAGACTTCTAAGACGCAAGTAGTCTTTATGGATGAAAGTCAGCATTTACTATCACTCGGATCAAATACTCAAAAGCAGGTAATTTCGACCAGGTTACGGGAATCTCTCGACTGGTTTAAATCGTTAACGAATAAAACGAGTGCAACCTACGTGTTGTTAGGTATGCCCGAGCTATTAAATGTTATCCGCGCCGATGAGCAACTAGCTCGTCGATTTACGAATACGTATTACTTAGGTCCATTTACCGAACCGGGTGGAAGCAATAGTTGTATGACAGATTTTGCAGATGAACTTCTTATACAAACCAGTGAAATAAAACTGGAAGTTTATGATTCAGAATATTTCACCGATATTGATTATTTTTGTGACCATCCGGAGGATGCAAAACGTCTCTATGCAGCAACCAGTGGCAGTCCGTCTAAAATAAAAACCCTCGTTATAAATGCCGCTTGCAATGCTTACGTGAATAAAAGTCGCAAGATAAGCATGCATCATTTTGCCGAAGCTTTTGAGGGGCTAGAAAAGGCTTCATTGGAGGCCGAAAAAGCTGCTCTAGTGCGACAAAAAATGAAATTACGCGCGAGCCAGGATACAGCAGGTGAATATGGAAACCCATTTGCTATGAGTATCGATCAAGTCGAGTTAAGGCTTAGCAAGTGGGCAGCTTGATATCATGAACAGGTTACCTTTTATTCCCAAGGCACAACCTAGAGAGTCACCTCTCAGTGTTCTGAGACGGTCAGCAGTCAACAACGGGTATCAGCGAGTGCTTGCATTAATGCATTCACTGATCCCGCATATTGATTATTCCAACGGTATGCTGGGTTACATCGCTCGTAACCCAGCGCTGTATCGCAGAATCGCCTCACTGCTAGGTATCCAGAGTTCAAACATTGATCTAGTGGCCTATGACCGAGTTGGATCTGCCAGAGAAGATAAGCTTCTCTGGCAGGGGCTCAAGATTCCCTACAATGATCTGCATTTTACAACCGAGAAACTATGCATTCCCTGCTTTCTGGAGAAAGGCTATGCCTTATCCGAGTGGGATCACAAAGCCGCAGTTGGGTGCACAGAACATCGCGTATACCTTGAGGATCACTGTCCTGTCTGCCATACATCTTGGACATTTGACAGGGAACCTTTTAGTTGCGGGTGCGATCATTTTAAAATCACGGCGCAGCTTCGTCCCATCCCCATGGAGCAGGCATCATTGCTTTCCAATATTATCGCGAACGGAGATCAAGCTGGCATTGAAAATATCTCGCTAATTCTTGAGTTCATAAAGTGGTGGAAGCAGATTGGCATCAGATTCACCAAAGAATCTGAAGCGGCCTGCATCTATCGGATATATAACGGCCAGAACCCAGACCTGAGTACCGCAAAGACCGGGAAGCATCTGCACTCTCAGGTTTTACTTTTGCCAATACTGACTCAAACTGATGACACGGGCCGGTCTATCACCAATACAATAAATCCGAGCCACCTCAGCAAAATACAGTCTGCGTGTATAAACAAGGTTGAGATCAGTCGAATAGAAGCTCAAGCTGTACTCGGTATCAGCAGGGTACGGTTTGATAAATTTATTGAGGAGGGGCTGATTAGTGCGAACGACAATTCACAGTTTCCTTTGAATGATATCAATCAACTTCTCTTATCCTCGACCTGGTTGCCTTTTGATTCCGTAAAACAACAGTTACTGCACAAATCCCTTTCGAAAGATAACCTGTCACTTGCCCACTTAGTAAGAATAGAACTCACTGGACAACTGAAAGGAAGGCGTTGTATTAAAAGTGAAAGCGGTGAAAAGTTTCGAAACCACTTAACCATTCCAGAAGCCTCCAAAAAGCTAAAGACTAACTCTGAGTCTATTCGATACCTAATCAAAGTTGGTAAGCTACCCGCTAATAAAGGCACGCCTAAAAGCTCTGTTCAATGGGCAATAGCTGTAAAAGATTTTGATACTTTCGATCGGCAGTATATTTTTGCATCAGCAATAGCGCGGGAAATTAACCTGCCGGTTACAACAACATCTAGCAGACTTATTTCAGCGGGTATCAAGCCCGTTAGCGGACCCGGCATTGATAAGGGCAGAACCTATGTATTTTCTAGAGATGATATTAAAGGGTATAACCTCAGGAAGTTTTTGCAGGGGCCATACCAATCACCAGCGGGAAGGAAACCAAAAAGTCAGCAGGTACCTGAAGTCAATGACTTGACCAGCAAAGACCTTGCCGGGCTATTGCAAATAGATACCCATCAAGTTCGAAGAGTTGTTCGGGATGGATGGATAATCGGTAAGAAAAACTCACCGGGTCACTATCGCTTTGACCCATTGGAGGCGCACCAACTAGTTGAACACATCGATCGGCAGTATATAGATATTGAAATCGCTAGCGCTAAGCTGGGTATGTCAGTTCGACCTTTCAGGTATACCTGGATTTCTACCGGCTATGTCCGAGAGTATAAGCTTGGCAAAAGGAGACTTGTCACCCAGGAAGGTCTGGAAAAAATCTCAGGAATCTGGTCGGAACATACCACATCAACCTATATAGGAAAAATGATCGGGCGGCATCGATCATTCTGTAACAATCTTGAAAAAATGGGGTTAATAGAACCCACTATGATTCTTGGTGAAAGCACCTCAAAAACAAAATTATACCCAAGGAAACATCCGCTATACAGGTGCTACAGAAAAGAATTACTTAGCAAATTTTAAATAGTCTGGCGAATTCAGAAATAGCCATATATTTGTATGGGCGCACTAATACCTGGATTGCTTTTGTATTAAATCAGAAGCTTACGAATATCTGACTTTGGCCAATCTGGGTTTTCCAAAGACCTATTCCCGAGTTTGCGGTATATAGCTTAAGACATTCCTAAGATTTACCAGATTCTCTTTTTGTGCTGCTATTTAGTAGCTGTTTCAGGATTTACTGAACATCCGTTAACTGCCTTTTCGAGTGAGTTATAACTAAAGCAGCCATTGGTAAGGTGCGCTGTGATTGGCGGTTGAGCATAAAGCAGTCTTTTAACCCCCTCTGTATCGAGAGCGATGTGATTCCATACGCGCTGATTGTTAGGTGCGTATTCCAGACCGGATTGCGCGCTGCGCTGGAGAGGGCTGGGCGCTGAAACCTAATATTAGTGCCAGGGACGCTGGATAGATTGAGCATTATCGGAGTGTTTTTTAGGTGACATTTTTGGCTGGCTGCGCTGGACTGAGTTGCGCTCTGTGATAGCTAAAACTATGCACCCTGCTGTTAGAAATACACGATTTTGAATTTTAAAAAGGTTGGGCCAAATCAGTTTGGCTAACCTGAGGTTTCGATGATCTTTCGAATTCACATTTCAAGACGCGACCCTTTTTTAGGGATAATGCGCGTTAAGCATTAATTATTTAGCAGTTGTTGTGCCTAACTTTTCTTGCTGCCCTGATCCCGTTTATTTAATGGCGTTTTATCAAAATAGTGGCGATACCCTTATATCCTTCCCCCAACCTCAACTCTCGGCCGCCCACGTCTTGCCTGCCCTACTTTGCATTTCAATTTCTTTTCTACTTTTTGCAGGAACGATTCATTGCCAAGCGGTGTACCAGTCTGCCAGGCGTTGCGTATATCGGTTAGCTGTTCATTATCTATCTGCGCATTAAACAAGGCTTTATACGCTGCTTGCCTGTCCTTTTCATTTCGGGCTAGTGACCCCCCTGTGTCAGGATAGTTGTCGCCTCTAATATTTAAATAGAGGTGTTAGAATGCGAGCAAGGTTTAATCAATCATTTAAAATACAAGCAGTGGAGAAGGCGCTTAGTCGAGCAGAAGGCATCAGCCTGGCTGAGATGGCTAAATCACTTGGAGTTGGAAATTCAACATTGAGCAAGTGGATTTGTAAATCCAGAAACCAAACGCTGGATCGGGTTTCAAATGAGAAACTATCTACCGTCAGTGGGGTGGCTTGCGAGAAAAGACCACAAGACTGGACAGATGAAGAAAAGCTGAACCTGGTGATTCGTTGTGGTTCGATGTCTGAAGTTGAAATCAATCAGTATTGTCGAGAACAGGGTCTGTATGCACATCATATCAAGCAGTGGAAAGATGAATTGGCTAACGGTGTCATGACGAATAAACAAGCGGCGAATACGGCTGAAAACAGGCGATTGAAGCTTGAAAATAAGGCGTTGAAAAAAGAGTTGAACCGTAAAGAGAAAGCGCTCGCTGAGGCGGCTGCTTTATTGATTCTCCAAAAAAAAGCCAATCGCCTGTGGGGATACGACGAGGACGACTCACCATGAGCGCGCATCGACAGGAAACCATCGACCTTATCAATGAGGCCAGACAGTCGGGTGCACGGCAATCGAAAGCCTGTGAGGTCATGGTGATCAGTGCCAAAACCTATCAACGCTGGCATGATCCGGAAAATCAGTGTGATGGTCGAGTGCAAGCGAAACATGACCCTGCTAACAAGCTCAGCGAATTGGAGCGCCAGCGCATGGTCAAACTCGCCAATGAGCCTGACTATGCTGACCTGTCACCCAGCAAGATCGTGCCGAAGCTGGCCGATGAAGGCCGTTACCTGGCGTCTGAGTCGAGTTTCTATCGCGTACTCAAGGCGCACAAGCAACTGACTCATCGACACC
>Ga0316189_10000573_pt1 | contig 36857 bp, 53 predicted proteins | sample LowCovwburrow_MG_FD_204930 | JGI IMG/M metagenome (GOLD analysis project Ga0316189, IMG submission 204930) | Coastal sediment microbial communities from Maine, United States - Lowes Cove worm burrow | ecosystem: Environmental > Aquatic > Marine > Coastal > Sediment | place: USA: Maine...
GTCTACCTGTCGAACGATACCGTTGCTAACGCGTATGCGTATTTCAACATTGGCGCGACAACCTGCGCGGTGGGCACCGTGGGCGCGGCGGCAACAGCAGCCGTTGAGGACTACGGGACTATTTGCTCGGTAGAAATCCGGCTCACTTGCACGGCGGCGGCGCAGACAATCGCACTCCAAACCGCAGAGGCCGACAACGACAAGGTGTTCGCGGGCGACGCGTCCACGGTCAACACGTATTTCGGCACTGTTCAGGTTGAGCAATACGCGCACAAGACTAGTTTTGTCGCCACCACCACCACGGCAGGCCAGCGCGGGGCTGATGTGCTGCGATACGACGGCACTGGGATTGTTGGGGCTGAGGGGTCGGCGGTGGTTTCTCTGTGGGCGCCGACGCGTGGCGGGGCTGACACTTATTTTCTCTCGCTCTCGGATGGGCTCTCGGCGGCTGACCGAATCTCCTTTGCCGCCGTGTCTGCTACAGGTGCCGTGTCAATCAGGAGCCGGGCCACTGCGGGGGCCAACGGGACCACGGGCAGCAGCACCGACATTATGACAGGCGCTGCGTTCACGGCGGCTGGGTCGTGGGCGACGAATGCCTACACTGTCGCGATAGACGGCGCGGATGAAACGATACCAGACGCCTCTGCCGACGTGCCCGACGACATAGACACAATCGGGATCGGGCAACATCGGGACAGTGGATCCCAGTTCGGCGGCATAATAACCAGCGTCAAAATCTACGACCAGACCGGGGTGACAGAATGAGCCGCCTCAAAAGAATCCTCGCAGGTGCCGCTGCCATCGTTGGCCTAGGCGTGCTCGGGCTCTCCGCCGCGCTCCAACAGTCCGCGCTGGACGAGGGGCTTTCGACGTGCGCACAGTGGGGCAAAGCCATTGACCTTGCCGAGTCTCGTCAGTCGGTCGAATGGTACGCGCTGGTCACGGCTGGTTACGTTCCGCCGTCAACTCTCGGTGACCGCGTGCTCGGGACTGTCGATGGCACGTTGCGCGCGGGGCGGATTCACGCGACTCCGGCAGCGTGCGAGCGTGGGCTGGAGTACACCTACAAGCGAGGCGCCACGATACAGGGCGCGGGGCTGTACCAGTTCAGCGGAGACCGACGCTTTGCACGCGGCTGGGAACTGCTTGCGGCGTCTGCCCCCGAGGTCAGGTATTTCGGCGGTTGGAAAGAGGTGGTTGCAGCGTGCCTTGCTGTGACCACCGGCGCGCGCTGTCTGAACTATCTCGGCGGGGTGAGTGAGTGCTGGAAGCTCGCGGGTGGCAACCTATGCCGTCACGGGCTTGAGTACGGGCCTGGGCTCGGGGGCGTCAATGTAGACGGCACGCCCGCAACGTGCTCGCCCGGTGTTGGCTCGGTGCCGTATCCGTGTACCGACCACGGGCGCGGTAGAGATTGGGCCGAGAACATTCAACCGCTAGACGTGACCGAGGAGTAGGCCCGTGAGCAAGGAAGCCGTAGAGTCAGTGGTTAGGTTCATGCTGGAATCAGGGTTCCCGCTCTGGTTCGTTATGATAGCCATGACCTGGGGGATGCTCATCGGCGGGTTGTGGGCGCTGGATAAGTGGTGGTTTCACCGCAACCGGCGCAGGCAGAACGGCACGCCGCAACGGGTCGAGGTGGTCGGCATGGAGTCGCTACAGGAGCGCGTCCGCAGCGTTGAGATCGCAGTCGGGCAGCACTCGATGAAATCGTCCGAGGAGCACGAAGAAATCAGCGTGAAGGTCGAAGGACTAGCGGATGACCACACAAAGCTTCGCGCAGCGCTAAACCCAAAGGAGTCAACGGCATGAACTACATCGCAGAACTACAGGCAGCATGGGACGCAGGCGGCTGGCTCGCTGTATCGGGCGCTGGAATCATGGTCGCGATGCGCGGTTGGTCATCCGGCCTGGTTCAGAACGCAGTCGGCAAAATCCCCGGCGCGCCCGCGTGGCTACTCTGGGACAATCTCACGCCGTTTGGCAAGCTCGCCCTGGTTGGCGGCGTAACTGCTATCGGGTCGGCGGCTATTGCGTTCGCCACTGGCACCGGGCTCGGGGCTGCGGTCGGCGCTGGTCTCGCTGCTGGTCTCGCTGCCATCGGTAGCAACTCCGCGCACAATGCGCACAAGAAGTCACGCGAGGGCGGTCTCCGTAGCCTGCTGCCACCGGTACGGCAACCGAGCATCAGAGGAAAGATCGGCAAAGACATGCAGGCACCGGTCATCGAATGACCCGCTGGGACATGTTCGGGGCACGGCCCAAGCCAGTGCCAGCGCCGCTTGAGATCCACCAGGAGCTAGCCCCGGGCCCATACAAGACCCGCAAGCGCACTGATTACGATTTTGTGCACCGGCTCAGTCTGTCTAAGCTCCCGTGGGGGCCAATAGCAGACCACCACCTGCGGGCCGAGGACGTGATCCGGGAGTTCATGGCGCACCCGGAGTTGAACACCCGGCGCCGCGTGCCGTACAACGCCCTCGTGCTGGCCGACTCGTCGATCGTGCAGATCCTCCCGCTGTCCGCCGAGGGACAGCACGCGGGCGGCTATAACTACAGGTCCCGGGCGGTGGCTGTCGTCGGCCTGCTCGATGAACACAAGATGACGCATGGGCAGTATGCGTCCCTGATACACGTCTTGGCATCGTGGCGGGACATGGGGCCGCCTGCGGAGATCGTTGGGCATACCGAGCAGGCGCCGAGCAAAAAGTACCCCAACAAGCGATGCCCGGGCCGGTTCGTCTCGATGCATTCAATCCGCACGCAGGTCGAGTGCCAGCCGGTGACTGACTTTAGCGGCTGGTCCGTATAGACTCTATCGACGCCCTGATCGCCCTCGTTTCGGCCGCGCGCTTCTCGCCCCTGCATATGGATCCGACTGAGCTTGAGCTAATGCCATAGCACTCCGCGATATGGCGCTGTTGTGCCCCTCCCGCATGGAGCAGGCATATCGCGACGGAGTCGTGCGGCGACACCCTGGACGAGCCGTTGGCCACGCCCATTCTTCTCATCGTCCCCGCAGAAGCGGCATCGCGCATATTGTCTTCGTGCGTTCCACTGCGCAGATGCGCCGGGTTACAGCACCCGCGCTCATTACACGAGTGCAAGACCAGTCGACCGCGCGTGTAGTCGCCCCCAGACAACTCGAACGCCGTGCGGTGTGAGTAGAAACTCCTCTTCGCGATTGCCCCGTTTTCCCTGAACCTGATCGTAAAAACGCCGTAACCACCGCGCCCGTCTGGGCCCGCGTCACCATTGGTGCACATGAGCCACATCCAGCAGTCGTCTGGCCCTTTTATGTCAACGCGTGACCAGAAGTACTCCGGCAGGGGCGCGCCACAAATAAACGTGCGGCCATGCGTCTCCATCATCATCCCAGCTTCTGATTTGTGATTCATTCCCATATCCTTTCGCCCATAACCTTGATTACCGCGGCCGGGCTGATGTGGTCCAAGTACCGGCTCGTCGTTGCGATACTGCTGTGCCCAAGCTGTCGGCTTATTATGCCGATATCGACGCCCTCCGCGCGGAGTTCGCATGCTAGCGTGTGTCGTAGCCCGTGGGCGTGAACCCTTCTCTCTATACCGGCCCTCTTTGCCAGCTTCTTAATCATGCGCCGAACATAGCTAGAATCAATGCGTCCGCCGGCCAGTGAACAGAATAGCCAGTCAGACTCAATCCCTGCTGCGGTGCGTTGCCCCCGCCATTCGTCGATGACCTTAAATGCTCTTGCATCCATCCCGACAGTGCGGTTTTTGTCGCCCTTGCCCCTCATCACCCGCACCGTCCCGCCATCGGTATCAACGTCCCAGGTCCGCAGGGCCAGCCCCTCGGAGCATCGCAGCCCGGAGCGGTACAGCAGCGTGAGCAGAGCTCTATCCCTCATCCCGGAGACACGGCGCACGTCGGCGGCGTCGATTAGGGCGCTGGCCTCGGAGGGGGTTAATGGTTCGGGGGGGTACTTCATTTGCTCAACTCGTTGACTATGTGCCCGATGACTTCGGCACACTGGGGGACGACGGCGTTCCCGAGGGCTCGGAGTCGGTCCAGCCGATGGGGAATCCCATTAGCCACTCCACAAATGCGGGGGCTAGGGATCCGACCCGTTTCGATTCCGTGTCGTAGTTCACAGCCCCAGTTAGGGTGTCCTGTCTCGGCCCGTTCCCCTTCGGCCGACCGTCTATTGCCCGTGGCGTCGGCAGCGCTCCACGCCGGGCCAGCGTCTCCAGGCTCGGGCGGTCCTTCCCTGCTCGTCCCGCAGCCCCGCCCCTGTTGCTCCCGTAGCTGCTTGCTGTTGGCGTCGGCAGTAGGTCCGCCCACCCCTCCTTCTGTTTTCCCTTGCCCGTGGCGAAGTTGTGGGGGTTCACGTCTGTTGCCGACCATGTCCTGTTGTGGCTTGCCTTCCCCGGCCCGTCCGAGGCACGCGGCGTGGGCAACGATAAAGACCCTCCGCCGAAGGTGCGGAGCCCCGACATCATGTGCCGACAGCGGGACCGGTAACGCTTGGTAGTCGAGTTGTCCCATCCCGGCCATGATTGCGTCGACCCACCGATTAGCCCCGCTGGCGACGTTCTCAATGACGACCCACTCGGGCCTGAGCTCGCCGACGATCCTGGCAAACTCAAACCACAGTCCCGAGCGCTCTCCAGCAAGGCCCGCGCCCTTTCCTGCGCTGGACACGTCTTGACATGGGAATCCGCCGCAGATGAGATCGACAGGGGCGAGATTGCCAACTCCAGCTGTTCGGACATCGTCGAACCTTTCAGCGTCGGGCCAATGCCGCGCCAGTATTGATCGGCAGAAAGCAGACTGCTCGACCTGCCACACCGTGTGGGCTCCGGGGATTGCGCGCTCCAGGCCGAGCTCTAGCCCTCCGATCCCGCTGAATAGTGAGCCTATGCGCATCAACTAGTCCCGCTTCCTAGAGAAACGTGCCTATTCACAGCCCTGCATCCTTTTGAACGCCCGAATCATCGCCACGGTGTCGTGACGGGCTGCGGCTGCTTCGGCCTCGTTGAGCACCTGCTCTATAGCCGCAGCGCCGAACGCGCCAGCCGGTCCGATTTCCTTGTACCACGCTAAAAGCTCACGGCACCGCGCCTGCTCCTCGGGGTATTGTTCTGCCAGTGATTTACTCATCCCTGCCTCGCTTTCTGGTTGGGGGTGAACACCGGCCGACCCTCGGTTAGTATGTGCCTGGCCATTCGGTTTCTTCGATTGTCCGCGATGACACACGACACGCTGAAGTACCAGACCGCTGACCCCTCATCCTTGAAATCGAGTCTGACCTCGTACTTCCCGTCGGTGTCTTCCACGACACCGGGAGCCCACAGGTATTTGTCAACCCGGGCCAGAACCCTCTGGCCTCTGGTGTAGTGTCGGCTCATATTCGGTCTCGCTTTTGTATAATTTCGTGATCACTCATCGACGTGCACCCCGGCCCGGCGCGCGATGTCCATTATCGACTGGTTGATTGCATAAATGCCCGGGTCCTCTAATTCGGCGGCGACTCGTCGGGTCTTTGCGTCAATCAGCGAGGGTAGCGGCTCCCGAGCAAAACGCCGAGCGCAGATGGCCCTTGCCGCGGACACTACCAGATCCATGCGGCGCATCATCTCAGGCACATCGACCGTATCCGTGTGGTGGTCAGCGGTCAGCTTGCCGACCATGGCCTCAAACTGGGCTCTTGTTTCAACACCAGTCATTCTTAACCTCTTTCTTGTCTCGCTTTCGTACCATTTCGTGCCTCATTTGCTCAACTCGTTGACTATGTGGCCGATGACTAGACCTCCGTGTACGGCGTCATGTCCTTGTAGATGGTCATTGTGGAACCATGCCCGCAAGAACCGCAGCCGTCCTCGGTTTCAATGTCATTATCTGTGACGCCAAAGATGTCTCGGGCCTTGCGGTAGTCCTGCTCATCTGGGCACATTGAGAGCCTGATCTGAACAAAGCTACGCTCCAGGATATCTATGTCCCAGAAAGCGTCGAGCTGCCCCTTTACTGATTTCTTGAATCTCATTCTTGTCCCGCTTTTGTATTGATCCTCTCCGCTGCGTCGCAGGCGGGCCTAGCGCTGTCCCGGTCCATTACGGCGGCCCTGACCAACTCCGGCACGCGCAGGGCCAGAACATGGTCTTGGATAGTTCCGTCGTCGGATGTCTTGGCGGCGTCGCCGAACAGCGCGCCTATCTCATCAATGATGCCTCGGTAAAACTGTTCATTGCGGCAGTGCTGCTCTGCTGTGTGTTTCCAATTGTCGCGTTCCTGCTCAGCTCTCATTTACCATGCTCCTCGGTTTGTGGTTTCGTCATTGTTTTCGGCATTCCGGGGCCCGTTCTATCTCGCTTTCATGTCATTTCGTGACTGGCGCTAGCGCATCCCGCGCCCGCTGCCTGGATTCGATGTCTCGCCCGAGATCGCGGAACCAGATCAGCGCTTCCCGCAGCGCATCCCGCTCCCGCTCCGCCTCCAGCCGCAGCGCCTCCGACGCCTCAGCCGCTAGCCGGTGGCTCTCCGCATCGTCGCGCAGCTCGCGGTTGTCTCGCTCAAGGTCGAGGTAGGCGCGGGCCATCCTCGCAGTGCTGGCGTGGTACGCGTGGCAGCTTGGCGAGCTGTACTCTCGCGCGATACCACTCGCATAAGTTGACGCCCACTGCGCCTCGGTCTCGGGGTTGTTGGTGTGTTTAGCCATTGGCGTTCACCCTCTCAAACTCGCAGCACCAGACCCAGGGGTTGTCGTCCCAGCCGAGGCCCTGCTTTGCGTAGATGGAGTCCCAAAGCGCCGCGAAGACCCGCACCTGATCCCCGGTTGTAATCCCGGATGGGTCGTGCATCTTTGTCCCGTCCCACCCTTCGGCGATTGCACCCAGGTCTCGGATATCCTGCACCCGCTCCACCCAAACCCGCCCGACGCGCAGCCAGATACGGGCGAGGCGTTTGGGCATGTGGATTGACGGCACCCACGATCCGCGTCCTTGATCATCGCGACACGGGCACCCGGCCTCCCAGTGCGTGCAGTCGTGGTCAGCCCTGTAGTCAACCAGTCTCCGGGCCTCGGTGTCGCTGATCTTCGGGTATTCGAAATGGTCGACATAGAACGTCTCCCGCACATAGAGCAGGTCGTTGGGCTGGCCGAAGGGGCTCTTGTGCTCGATGACGTCGCAATCAAAACCGCCGTCGTCGCTAGACTCCCACCGCGACCCGGCAAGGGCCTGCATTAGTCGCCGCTGCGGCCTTACAGGCCTCCGCGTCTGCGTCTTGCGCCCGTCGAGGATCGCTCGGACCATCTCGGCGTTGAATAGGATCGGTCGGTCAGCCATCTGTCTCACCTCTCTGCGCCCTGTGCGCGCTCTCAAGGGCCGCATAACTCGCAGGCCCTGGTTGTCCGATTCCCGCAAAGGCCGCCCTCAGTAGCCCACAGGAGAGCCGTGGGCTATGTCCTGAGTACCGCACGGCGCGGCGAATCAGGGACAGTCTGCGGCGGTAGGTCATGCCCATAGCGGCGTCAAAGGGTCTAGGTCGTCGTCTTCGTTGTTCATGCTTGAGTGTAAGAGCAAGTCCTGGGCCAACATCGCCGAACCGGAATCGTTGACCTTTTCCGCCCCAGGTGCGAAACGGATTACGCGGAAGTGCGTAACATTGTGCGCGGGGTGCGTAGTGGGTTGCGCGGTCATGCCCGCCCCTTGCACGGCTCGCAGTGGCCCTCTGCGCCGCACTCGCACGCCTCGCCCTGCTCTGGCTCTATCGCCCTCAGCGCGGCGCTGGCGACGTTGAGCGGCGCATAGCCCAGGCCCTCTTGCGGGTTCATGTCGGCAATTTTGCGCAGGGCGGCAACGGCGGCGGAAACCCCCGCCGGCTCCAGGCCGTCCAGGGCGTTGACGCATGCGACGGCACGGGCTGCGTTTGCCGGGTTGTAGAATATCGGCAAATCAGTGTACCCGTGCGTCGTCAACAGCGGAGCGGCGTGGCGGTCAAGCATCTGGTCCGCCTCGGCCCCAGCGGTGGCCCACGGCTCCCCGTGCTGTCCTTTGGCGGTCATCGGTCCTCCTCCGCATCCGCCCTGGCCTCGGCTGCGGCGTTGCGCCACTCGGCGTGGGCCATGCGATCAAGTAGCTCAATCTCGTCCATGGCGGCGTCGCGGTCGGGGCCCGGTGGCATCTTTTCGGCCTCTTCACGGGCGGCGTCTATCTCGCGGTCTAGGCCGCGTGCTTCTCCGATGGCGCTCATGATACCGCCTCCATTTCTTCTACGGTGTAAAGCCCCAGAATGATGTCCGAGTACACCGCGCGGCATACCTCAGACTCGCACCTGTGCCGCAGCATGGTCGCCGGGAATTTCTGGTAGGTCTGCGAGTTCGTGAGCCCGGCGCGTTTGGCATCCTCGATTGTGAAGGACATCCGCGCGGGGTTCTTGCTCCCGACGCGCTTTGTCTCAATCGTGCATACCTCGGCCGTGCTCTCGATGAGGTCGAAATACTCGCAGACATCGCGGCGCTTGCGGACGAGCCCGACCATTGACGCGGCAGCAAGGCAGGGCTTCCCTTTCACGAGGTAGAAGGCCCGCAGCGAGCTCACCGCATCCAGCCCAAGCGATCGCCCGGTCATTATCATAGCCAGCGCGGCCTGGGCGTTCGGCAGGTCTGCGAATAGGCGCGACTCAAGCAGCGTCACCGAGAGGCGCTTGGCCTCGTTCAGGTTCGTTGGCTCCAGCCCGTGCTCCCAGCCGGGGGCGGCGACGGCCATTGCCTGGGTCGGCTGTGGTCCCGCCTCTGGTGCGGCGATAACCTCTGGCTCGGGCGCGTCGATGGTTTCGGGTGTTTCGGGTGTTTCGGGCTCTTGCATTTCCATCTCCTTGGGCTTGCGTTCTGCGAGTACGGCGTCGACATCGACCGGCGCGTCGTGCTCTAGCTTGACTAGCTGGTGTGACACCTTGAGCTGCACGCCGTCTAGGGCGTTGCCCGCCTTGTTTAGCTTCTCCTGGCCCGCTGCCTCGATGATGCCGTCGAGGTCGCCGTACTGATTGAGCCACTTGGATGCGGTCTTGACTCCGACCCCCGCGACGCCCGGCACGTTGTCTGCCTTGTCGCCGGTGAGGGCCAGGAGTTCGCAGACGATGCCGGGGGGCACGCCGAACTTTTCGGCCACCTTGCTGGTGTCGTAGGTCGTTTTTGTCATCGTCGAGACGCACCGCACGACATTGCCGCCATCCTCGCCTCCCGACACCAACTGCATCAGGTCCTTATCGGCGCTGTAGATATCCACGCTGACGTCGTAGTCGAGCAGCTTATGGCAGAGCGTCGCAATAATATCGTCCGCCTCGTATCCCTCCGCGCCCACTATCGGATAGCCATCGGCGCGCAGCTCATCCAGGGCGAGCCTCATGGTCTCATGCATGACCGCGGGAGCCTTCTCCCTGTGCGCCTTGTACTCCGCGAGAATCTTGCTGCGGCGGTACGGTGGCGAGTCGATGCAGATGGCGACGCGGTCATAGGCTGAAGCGTAGCCGGTGATCTCCTGCACGGTTTTGCGCACAGCCGAACTCGTCTCGTCGTTCTCGCTCGCGTGCCAGCGGATTCGGAAAATGTTGGAGAAGTCGATTAGTGCGATTTTCATGGCTCACCTCGTGAGGACCCACGCGCGCCCGGGGGAGGGTCCGCAAGGCGGCTCAGACGCGCGTGGGTTTCGATAGCACCCTTGAGGGCGCTGTCGATGGTTTCTGATTTTGCTGGCTTGGCGATGACTGGCCGGTCGGTCTGCGGCTCCCCGCCGCTGTAGATTACGATCGGCACACCGGCTCGGGCTGCGATGGCAATGACCTCAGCCCCGCCGCCGTCTGGCATGTCCCAGTCGGACAGGATGACATCGGGTCGCTTCAGATCGCAACGCAGAGCGGCCTCGAGTGGGCCCGCTGCCATGTCGTAATCCCAGTGAAGGCGGCCAAGCGCGCGCGCGACAGAGCGGCGGACAAGGTATTCATCGTCTACGACTAATACGCGCATGAGTAGAGTCCCAGTAGTTGAAGGATGGTTGTGCCGCCGGTCGCGTATTCGACCACGGCGAGGATGGTGCCGAATACGAGCGCGCCGGAGACCGCGCCGCAGGCCCAGCCGTAGCGAAACTCGGCCTTGAGCGGGTCCACGTATGCGGTGTTCGCATAGTCGTGCTCGACACGGCCGCGGCTGTAGACGGTGCGCGAGTGGCGCTGGGTTTTCTTGGGGGTCATGCCCAGCACCTCCCGACGGCCGAGCAGCAGCCGCAGTTGAGTAGTTTTGCGCCGCAGAGGCAGACGAACGACCGCCGCCCGTCGATGTCTACGACCATGATGCGCCGCTCCCCGCTGGTTAGCGTGCAGTCATACGTGCCTGGAGCATACAGGGCGAAGTCCATCGACATGGCGGGCACCGTTATAGCTCCGCACCAATCATCCGAGGGGACGACGGCCCAGCCTTCTCCGGCGACTAACGTCATCGTGCTGGCTCCGAAATCTCGCAGCAGCCACCGCAGTAGTAAACGTGGCCGTCGCGGGTGGAGTGGTAGTCCGCCGCCCCGAGTAGCGCCTCGATTTGGTCGGCGGCCTCGGTCTTGCGTTTGCAGTCTAGCGGGTCGTGGTCGGCGGTGCCGGTCTCGACCCACGTTAGGACGTGTAGCGGGGTTTCACAAATGTTACAGGGTTTTGATTCGTTGCCCATGAGCCCTCCCGGAGCTGTTGGCTGTGTCGATTCCTGACGTTAACCCGTTGCCGCACGGCAAGTCAAGCAAATGTTACGCGGCATTTACAACTTGCCTTGTGGGCGCCCGTGTGGCAACAATGAGGCATGACGAAATTACAGAAGTACCTCAACAGGAAAAAGCTACGGCAGGCCGACTTCGCCGTTACTCTGGGCGTTGTTCGCGGGTGGCCTATCGATCCCAGCCAGGTCTCGCGGTGGTGCAGCGGCGAACGCGTCCCGTGCATGGCGACGCGGGTGCATATTGAACAGGCCACGGGCGGGAAGGTCTCGCGGCGGGCGTGGTCATGAGCGCAAAAGAGAGATGGTCTGACCCAGTGCCGCTGCCGCCGAACAAAAAACACGCGGGGCCGGCGTATATGGTCTCAACGCTTGGGCGCCTGCGCGTGAATTACAGCTGGGGCGGGTGCCCGTGTGAGTGGCGGCCCTTGAATCCGGTGCCACACCACAAGGGGTACCTCGTTCTCAGGGGCGGATGGGGGAGGCTGCGGGTCCACCGCGCGGTGCTGCTCGCGTTCGTTGGCCCGCCGCCGCCAGATAAACCCCTTGCCTGCCACAACAACGGGGTCCCGGGCGACAACCGGCTGGCGAATCTCCGGTGGGACTCATTGAGCGGGAACCGTCGCGACATGATTAAGCACGGCACGCACGACCGCGGGGCCCGCAACTCGAACGCCCTTCTTTCAAACGCGCAGGCGATGGAGATACGCAGGCGGCGGCTGGCGGGCGCGCTGGTCTCGGCGCTTGCTCGCAGGTTTCGTGTTAGCCGCACGTGCGTCTACAACGTGGTTAACGGCAAAACATACAAAGAAGAGTACATGGTCAACGAGTCGCTTAGGACGGGGGCCAGGAAATGAGAAGCGCCATCGCATGGGTTGCACTTTTACTTAGCGCGCTCGCCGCCGTCGCTGCCGTTCGGCTGCTGTATCATCTGGCGGCGTTCGCGTTCTTTGGGATGGAGTCGAACGGAGATCAGAATTTCGCTACCTTCTTTCTGCTCATGACGGCGGGGGCGGTTGGCGGGTGCCTGTGGTTCGTTGTGTGCGATGCGCGTGATGAAAGAGGCGGCCGATGAGTAAACCCGGCGACGTGTGGGTCTCGCCCTGCGGCCAGATGGAGCTGCGCTGCGGCGACTTTCGCGAGGTGCTGGCTGGCGTTGAGTGCGGCGCGGTGATTACGGATCCGCCGTATGGGGAAAGGACACACGCGGACGGGGCCAGCCTGTCTGCGTCTGCGTCTGCGTCTGCTCCGGTGCCGATCGGATATCGCCCGATGACCCCGCAGGGCGTTGCCGAGTCTGCCGCGCTGTGGTCGGGGTGGTGCTCGGGGTGGCTGTGCGTTTTTAGCTGCGACACGCTGCACCCGGTTTGGCGCGCCGAGATGGAGGCGGCCGGGCGGTATGCTTTCCCCGCGGTGCCTGTCCGGCAGTTTGTCCCACGGCTCGTGGGCGATGGACCGTCCCGATTCGGCCCCTATCTCACAGTCTCGCGCCCCCGGATGGCTGAGTTTATGAAATGGGGCACACTCCCTGACTGGTATAGCTCAGCCACCACGCGGGGCTATGTGCGCGGGGGCAAACCGCTGCCCCTGATGCAGGCGATCGTCTCCGACTACTCACGCCCCGGCGATCTGGTCTGCGACCCGTGCGCGGGCGGTGGCACCACTCTGCTCGCTGCGGCAATCGAGGGGCGGCGGGCAATAGGCGCCGAGCTGGATCCGGAGACGTTCGACAAGGCGGTGGCCCGGCTGTCGCGCGGGTACACGCCGCGGATGGTGCTGCCAGCGCGCAAGAAGCAGAAACAAGGATCGATGCTGTGATTTGTATTGACCCCGGCGCGTGTCTCGGGGTATGCGTGCCGAGCCAACATGGACCCCAACCAATCATAAGATTCTGCGCTGCTCGCTCGGCACCCTTCCATGTTGGCGCATGGCCGGGCGGGCGGCGCGGATTATTCTGGGGCGGCAATGGCGTATTGTAGACTTGAGGACTCGTTTAGGAATTCGCGCAAGTTCACGCGGCTGGCCAAGGCCCTGGGCATTAGCGCCCCCCACGCCCGCGGGCTTGTCGCTGGCCTCTGGTCGTGGGCCGTGACCCAGGCACCCGATGGCGATTTGTGCGACCACGACCCAGACGAAATCGAGGCGGGAGCGGATTGGGGCGGCGAGGAGGGCGCTCTTGTGTCCGCGATGGCGGATCCACGTGTTGGGCTTTTGGACGAAACGTCAAGCGGCTACCGGCTGCACGGATATTTGCAGCGCTCAGAGTCGTATCAGGTGGCACAGCGCAAGGCGAAATCCCGTGTAACAAAATCAGCAACTTGCGCCGATAATGTCACGGACACGGCCGTGACACGACCGTCCAGGGTGGACGCCAACGTCACGCCGATGTCACAAGGAGAGAGAGAGAAGAGAGAGACTAAAGAGAAGAGAGAGAGAGACCCGGAAGTCGCCACAGTCAAGGCCCACTTCGTGGGCGTCTACCCGGACAAAGCCATCCAGGCAGACACGCCCCAGACTCTCCGACTGATCAGGAAGTGGCTAGCAATAGGGTACACTCCCGAGCAACTATGCCTCGCCATCGACGGCAACCTAGCCAGCGAGTGGCATCAGCAGAAACGGATGACCGGCATGGGTCAGATACTCAAAAGCGCGGAGGTCATCGACAGGTTTATAGACGCGGCCAAGCCTAAGCGCAGCAGGCCGCTGACGGTCAACGCCCCAAGACTGGACGGCCCGACATGAGCGAAGCAGCAGAGAGATCCCTGATAGGGGCAGCGCTACTTGCTGGCAGAGTCCCGGCTGGTGGCGAGATGGTAAAGCCGGAGGACTTCGGCAACGCGGTGGCGTCCCGGGCATGGGGGGCGATTAGAGCTCTGGCCGACGCGGGTACCGTCATCGACGAGACCGCAGTTGCATCCGAGATGGGTGAGGGCTCGTTCAATTATTTGGCCTCGCTGGTCAACGAGGTCCCGACCGCAGCAAACTCCGCGCACTATGCCTCTGTTGTGCGCAAGAGCAGCAGGCACAGGGCCTACCTCGATGCCCTGTCTGCGGCCCTGCGGGATATGGACTCCCCCAACGGCGCTGACGAAATAGCGGCGCGCGTGTCTCGACTACTCAGCGACACGGTGGCCGGGTCTGACGCGGAAGGGCCGAAAAAGCTGGGCGGGTTGTTGTCGCAGGAGTTCATTGACCTGCAATCGCGACGGCTGAACGGAAAGGGGGCCGGGGTGCCAACGGGGTTTGTCAGCCTGGACCAGACCATCGGCGGGCTGCGGCCCGGTAACGTCACGATCATCGCCGGGGGTACGGGTAGCGGCAAAAGCGCGCTTGCGTTGTGCGTCATGCTCAACATGGCCGAGGCTGGGCGGCGGTGTCTCGGGTTTAGCCTGGAGATGATGGCTAGCGAGATGGCGCAACGGGCGATGGCTGCGGGCGCCGGGGTTCAACTGTCGCGGCTGGCCAATGGCCGGATCGATGAGTCCGACATGGCCAAGCTCGGCTCGCATCTGCCACGGCTTAAAGACCTGCCGATTTGGCTGTTTGACCGGCGCGTGTCGGTTGAGGAGCTAGCCGGGATCACACGAGTGCAGCACATGCGGCACGGTGTGGATGTGCTGTTTGTCGATTACCTGCAGTTGGTGGCGCCGGATAACAAAAAGGGCGCAAGCCGCGAGCAGCAGGTCTCCGAGATTTCGCGCTCGCTCAAGGGGCTGGCGATGGAGATGCAAATCCCCGTTGTCGCGCTGGCACAGTTCAACCGGGCGGCGGGGTCGAGGTCTGGCGACGATGCCAAGCCGCGTCTTAGCGACCTCCGGGAGTCCGGGGCGATTGAGCAGGACGCGACGCACGTTATCGGGATACACAAAGAGGCGCACGACTCGCCGGACGCGCTGCTGTGCGTGCTGAAAAACAGACACGGCCCGATCGGGGAAATCCTGGTCAGGTGGGCCGGGGGAACTACGAGGTTTTACGATGTACCAAGCAATTCGGGTAGGTGAGTGGCGCGTGTTGCGCGACGACGCGGGGCTACACGCCGTGCATGACGGGACCGGATACGAGGTCCCGAGAATGGATAGCCAATGGCTGGCGACGGTCAAAGAGAAATCGTGGGCGACAGAGAAGACGATGCGAGACTTGCAGCAAGCGATCGGCTTGTTTGGGAGGCCCCAGGCGGGGCCAGTGTCAAGATGACCGGCGATATCGTTGAGGCGCTTGCGTGTGTTGACCGCGTGTTCCCGGGGTCGCGGGTGCAGTGGTGGCGTAGGCCGCCAGGGAAGTGGGTGCGGCCGTGATTGTGTTCGAGTTGCGCAAGCCGACGCCGAGCCTTAACGAGCTCAACCGGATGCACTGGGGGGCGCGCAAGAGGCACCGGGAGGGACTACGGCTTGAGGTGGCTGCCCACGTCGCCCGCGCGGGCCTGAGACGGTTCACGCGACTCCACGCAGGCGAGAGGAGGGGCGAACCGTTCGGCGGCGTTGACGCGCGCACTGACGTCACTGTTTCGCGGCACTCCCCGAGGACGCTGGACTCGGACAACTTCGTGGGTGGGTGTAAGTCATTGATCGATGTGCTGGTCCGCGAAGGGCTGGCGTGGGATGACTCGCCGGACTATATCGCGGTGACGTACAAGCAGGAGGCGAGCAAACGAGCTGATGCGCGAACGGTCGTCTCGGTTTCATGGGGCGAGCATGGGCAAGAATCAATATAAGCGGCGACCGCTGCCCGGGATGTTTCATGCGTTTGGGTCTCGGTCGGTTCGGGACTTGGAGCGCATTGCGGAGACGGTCGACCAATTTATCCGGGAGCATGTGCCAGACGGCCGGAGCAGGTCGGGCGGCGGTGACCAGGCGGGAGCGATGGAAATCGCGACCTATGCCCAGGAGATGGGGCTGAACCAGACGGGGCTCATGGCCCTGTGGCGACAGTGGAAGCGCGGCGGGGATTTGCAGGATCAATCCAAATGGGCCAAGGGGCTGAAGCGAATTACAAAGAGGGATGCATGAGCGATATCAAATGCAGCGATTGTGGCGAGAAGATCGATATCAAGTTTGACGCTGGGACGGGGTCCAGCTTTGCCCTGTGCTGCTCAGTGGCAGCGACGGGGGCGACGGCGTCCGAGGTGCTCGGCAAGTTGCGTTCTCGGGTCGAGCGGGACGAGAAGGCGCGAAAAGTGGTAGAGTATTGCGACAAGTGCGGACAGAAGGTAATCTGAGCCATGGTTGACTCTGGGAAATTGACATCAATGGACGATTTGAAGCCGGCGCCGTACAACCCGCGCACGATCGATGATGAGTCGGCGGCGGGGCTCGGCTACTCGCTATCTGAGTTCGGCGACCTGTCTGGGCTGACGTGGAACAAGCGCACCGGGCACATGGTCGCGGGGCACCAGCGCGTTAAAGAGCTCCGCAAGATGGGCGGGCAGATTCTCAAGGGCGCGGTGCAGGTTGCGAATGGCGACAGGTTCGCGGTTCGCGTTGTGGACTGGCCTGAGTCCAAAGAGAAGGCGGCTAACATCGTGGCCAACTCGCGGCACATTGCGGGCGAGTTTACGCCTGACCTCGCGGGGCTGATTGCAGAGACGAAGGTCGCGCTGCCGCCTGATGACTTTGCGGGGTTGCGGTTGGACAATCTGTTGGCGGACTCGCCGAAGCTGCCGGTTGAGATTGAAGAGGATGAGGTCCCTGAGCCGCCGAAGACGCCCGCGACTAAGCTGGGGGATGTTTGGACGCTGGGAGACCACCGACTGGTGTGCGGGGACAGTTCCGACGAGAAGGCCTATGGCAGGGCCGTGTCCGGCGAAACGCCTGAGTTGATGGTTACGGATCCGCCCTACGGGGTGAATTACGACCCAAACTGGCGCAACGATGCCGCGGATAAGGGATTGATAGCCCACGCGGCGTGCCGCGTGGGCGTGGTTGAGAACGACGACAAGGCCGACTGGTGGGACGCCACGGCAAACTTCAAGGGCGGAGTTGCCTACGTTTGGCATGCAGGCATTATGGCCGGGGAGGTTCTCCGGGTGCTCGCCGGCTGCGGTTTTGATGTCCGGAGTCAAATCATATGGGCCAAGGGGAGATTTGCCATCTCTAGGGGCCACTATCATTGGCAGCACGAGCCTTGCTGGTACGCGGTCCGGAAAGGGTCGACGGCGCGATGGGCCGGCGACCGGTCGCAGACGACCCTCTGGGAGATCTCCAACGTCCTGAGTGACGCCGAGGGCAAGACGAGCCACGGGACGCAGAAACCACTAGAGTGCATGGCCCGCCCGATCCGGAATCACGATGGCGACGTTTACGATCCTTTCCTCGGCAGCGGCACTACCCTAATCGCCGCCGAGCAGCTAGGCCGCAAATGCTACGGCGTGGAAATCTCGCCCGCCTATTGCGACGTCATCGTCGAGCGCTGGGAGAATCTCACAGGCGGCAAGGCAACGCGCAAATGAAGGGGGCCAAGAAACAAAGCAAGGCAATCTGTGTCTCGGCCGAGCGCCGCATCCAATGCCTTGAACTTCGCAAGGCCGGCGCAACATACACCGCAATCGGGAAACACCTCGGCATCTCCAGACAGGCGGCATTCAAGCACGTAACCAATGCGCTCGCAGAATTGAGAGCCGAGGCCACAGACCAGACCGAAGACCTGATACGGCTGGAGGTTGAACGCCTCGACCAACTTCTGGTGGGACTGTGGGACAGGGCAAGGGTTGGCGGGCTAGAGGCCGTTGACCGCGTGCTCAAGATTCAGGCGCGGCGGTCGCTGCTACTCGGACTGGACGCGCCGAAGCGCATGGAGGTCAAGGCCGACATCATGACCCACGAGGAAGCCGTCGCGGCGCTATCAAAAGCGGAGGACTAGGGTGGGGATGTCCGCGGCAGAGCGCGCAATGCGGATAGACTGCCGCGAAGACTTCGAGCACTACGCACGGGTGGCCCTGCGCATACGAACAAAGAAGGGCGCCATCGAAGAGTTAGACCTTAACTCAGCCCAGCGATTCATCCACGAGCGGCTACAGGGCCAGCTGGCGTCAACCGGCAGAGTTCGAGCGCTCGTACTCAAGGGCAGGCAGCAGGGTTGCTCAACATATGTCGAGGCCAGGTTCTATCACCGCACCACGCACGCGCCGGGCACGCGGGCCTACATACTGACCCACCACGCCGATGCTACCTCGAATCTGTTTGGGATGGCTGAGCGGTATCACGAGCACTGCCCACCGCTGCTCAAGCCGAGCACGGGCGCAGCTAATGCAAAAGAGCTTTACTTCGATGCGATGGATTCCGGGTACAAAGTGGGCACGGCAGGCACCAAGGCGGTCGGCAGGTCAGACACTATCCAGCTTTTCCACGGGAGCGAGGTTGCCTACTGGCCCAACGCTGACGACCACCTCGCGGGCATCATGCAGGCGGTCCCCGACGAAGACGGAACTGAGATAATCCTAGAGAGCACGAGCAACGGCAGCCGCGGTGTCTTCTATCAGAAATGCATGGACGCCAAAGCGGGCAAGTCGGACTATGAGCTGATCTTCGTCCCCTGGTTCTGGCAGACGGAATACAGAAGCGAGCCGCGGCCAGACTTCAAGCGCTCGGGCGATGAGGAATCGCTAGCCGAGATGTACGGGCTCGATGATGAGCAGATAGCCTGGCGACGGAAGAAGATTGTCGAGCTTCAGAGCGTCTATAAGTTCAGGCGCGAGTATCCCAACAGCCCAGACGAGGCATTCACTCAGGAGATGCCCGGCGCTCTGTGGACACGAGCAGGAGTCGACGCAACCCGCGTTGAGACCTATCCGCCCCTCGCCCGCGAAGTGGTCGCAGTCGACCCACCGGCCAAGGGTCAGACCGAGTGCGGCATAGTCTCGGCAGGGATAACCCCGACACGCGACGTGTACGGAACGCAAGACCGGAGCACGGCCGGCACTCCCGAGATCTGGGGTGCTGCCGTGGTCAATCTGTTCATCGAGCGCAACGCGGACCTGATAGTGTATGAGAGCAACCAAGGCGGCGATATGGTCAAGTCGGTCATCACCACAGCATGGCGGAAAATCAAGGGCGACCAGTCCGAGCCGCCCATTCGCGGCGTGCACGCATCGAAGAACAAGCAGGCCCGCGCCGAGCCCATCAGCATCCTGTGGACCGAGTCAGGCGGATTCCGTGGCCACATCGTGGGGCGGCTTGTGCGGCTTGAGGATGAGCTTTGCGGGTGGGAGCCGCTGAGCGGTATGGAGTCCCCGAATCGTCTTGACGCGTTCGTGTGGGCCATGACAGAACTGACACAGAGCACAACAGCACAGGCGGCCCCGGTCGACTTGGGCGAGGGGTCTAGATGGACGTAGAAGCGGGCAAAGAAGAGACCACTATGGGGCGGAGCGTAACGGGCCTGATAGCGGCACCACCAGAGCCGCCGGCCGGCGCGGTAATGAGCGCCAGCCTTGCGTCGCGGTGTCTTGAGGTTTTGGAGTACACGCACAAGATAGCGCTTGAGTACGGCCTTGACGATGTGCGCCACGTGACCCTTGAAGACCTCCGCGCGTATGTCCTAAGGGGCGAGAATCCGGGAGACGCCAAGTGGCGCAACAAAGCCGCCGCCGCAACATCCGCGCTGTTGGCAATCGACCACGCCGGCCGAGACGCGCGGGGTATGCTCAAGTGCAAATGCCGGATGTACGTCAACATGCAGTGCGCGTCGTGTACGGCACGGATGGCGCTTGACCGCGTGCACCGGGAGGACGGCGCGGAGCTGCAAAAGGCGGTCGGGGAGTTTCACGCGGAGATTGAGGCACGGGCAAAGGCGGCGCCGGTCATTGTGTGACGTTGTCCAAATCTCCAAGGCCAACAAGGGCCGCACGCTAGGCCAGACCGCCAATCGTGTGGAGACCCGCTCGCGCGCAATGGCCAGAGCGCTGCGGGATTGGATGCGGCGCTATGGCAAGGCCATCGCGGATGAGGAGATTGCGCGACAACTCAAGGGCAAGGTCAGCAAGGCGGCGGGCGACCAGGCAGACCTAGAGCGGCAACTCGCGCAGATACTCCGAGCATTTGGGCTCCGGCAGATGTCCGGCAAGTTCGAGGGCGGCGTACCCCCGAGCGTGCTCGACGAGTTCTTAGCCACCAAGGACGTTCGGCTACAGGCCATCACCGCGGACACGAGGACCGAGATACGCGGTGCGGTGCGCGGGATTATCCGGCGGTCAATGCTTGAGGTGCCACAGCCCAGCGTGGGCGAGATAGCCAGGCGCATCCGGTCTACGTTCATCGCAACGCCGGGGACGTCGGCACGGCTCGGAAAGAAACCGTGGGAGGACCTGTCTGCCGATGCGACCGAAGACGGGCTAGTGTTGCCCACCACGCGAGTCGCCAACGAGTCGGGTGAAATCTACGCCATGAGTTCAGAACGGGCCGCGCTCATTGCCCGCACCGAGCTGGCCCAGGCCGAAAACACCGCAATCATCGAGGGGCTGCGCGCTGCCGGGTTTACACACAAGACATGGTTAGCGTACACTGGCGCGGTGTACCCGAGCGGGTCCATGCGCGGCCCCGGCGACAGGCGCCACGACAAGATGAACGAAAAAACAATCCCCATCGACGAGCCGTTTGTGCTACCCGATGGGACACTGATGCAACACCCAGGCGACCCTAGCGCGCCAATCAAGCAGTTGGCTAATTGCAGATGTACTATCGCGGGCGCAGGATCTAAGGCCGATGCCAAACGACAGGCAGCCGCCGCAAAGGGATAAGCGATGACGACCGAGAAACAAGAAGCCCCCCTATTGGCCGAAGTCGGCGAGAGCGGTCTACGCAGATTCGGCGGCTACGTTGACGAGGAATGGCAAACGGACCTAAGTGGCCGCAAGGCCGTGGCGATGTGGCGGGAGATGGGCGACAATCACCCGGGCGTGTCAGCGGTGTTCTACATCACCAAGATGATATCGCGACAGGTCGAATATCGCGTTGACGAGAAGGACGAAGCGGAGCGCGAGGCCGGCACCGAAGGTGACCCGATGTACGAGGTCGCGCGCCAGAAGATCGACGAGGCGTTTCAGGATGTGGAGGGCGGGATTAGGGGTGCGGTTGGCGATGCGCTCACCATGGGGCAGTACGGCTACGCCCTGGCCGAGAAGGTGTTTAAGCTCCGGCGCGGCGACCACGAAGACAAGCGCTTCCGGTCCAAGTTCAATGATGGAGAGTGGGGCTGGCGCGCATTCAAGACACGGGCGCAAGAGTCGATCCTGCGGTGGGAGTTCGCCGACGACGGCTCGGTGCTAGCAGCATGGCAGCAACCACCGACAGGCGGGACCAAGATTATTCCCATGTCCAAGCTGCTGCACTTCAGGCTGTTCACGGACAAGGGCAACCCCGAGGGCAGGAGCCTGCTGCGCGGGGCATACACGAGCTACCACTATCAGAAGAATATGCAGTTCGTGGAGGCTGTCGGCGTTGAGCGCAACGTCGCAGGCATCCCCGACATGCAACTGCCTCCGGAAATCATGCACCCGAACGCAAGCCCGGAGCAGAAGGCGATACGCGCTCAATACGTCAAGATGGTCAAGAATTTGCGCGTGGACCAGCAGGCCGGGATCGTGCGACCGTCCGAGAAGATTGGAGATGTTGAGACAGGCTATGTCCTGAAGCTGATGTCCAGCTCAGGCAAGTCCTTCGCCGACACGGACTTGATTATCAAGCGATACCGAGGCGAGGTGCTAATCAGCCTAGTGGCTGAGCACGTAGTGGTTGGCATGGACTCGGTCGGCTCCCACTCGCTGCACTCCGACAAAACCGACATGTTTGCGCTGGGCGTCGCAGGCCAGATAGACGCGGCGCTTGACGTGCTGAATGAGGACGCAATCCCAGAACTGCTAGAGTTGAACGGCATCCCGGCAAAGTACGCGCCGCACGTTGCCCGCGGCGACCTTGAGGGCATCGACCTGGGCCCATACGGCACGTTCGTCTCGCAACTCGTGTCTGCGGGCGTCATCGTCCCAGACGAGAAGCTCGAAGACCACGTGCGCAAGATGGGCCACATGCCGCCATCGGACCGCGACGACCTGACGCCGCGCCCTGTGGTGCAGGCATCGCTTGGGCAGATGGAGCCGCAGCCAATGGGGCAGATGCCGCTGCCGTTGCCGGGCGATGGGCCGGAGGTCGAGAAGGAAGAGCCGGAAGCGCCCTTGTCTGAGTTTATGGACGTCGACCAGGCGGCGGAGCTGCTCAACATCTCGCGAGCCTCCATCATGCGCGCGATAAACAACGGCAAGTTGCCAGTCGGAAACAAGGTAGGCAGCCGCCACAGGATCCACCGTGGGGCTCTTATGAACTTTATGAGAGGCGGGCAGGCATGAGCGGCACAAGTTGGAGCACCGAGCCAGCGGACCCTGTCGCTGATATGCTCTCGGCGATAAAGACAATCAAGAAAGAGGGCGCCCGCCATCCCGGCCAGCCGCCGGTCTACATAACCATAGCGCAGCACCGCGTTGCGTCTGAGCCGTGCCCGTGCGGGAAGCCGTACACCATGGCAGCGCTGCCAATTTGCGAGACGCGCAGACACGCAATCATGCCAAGCGGGTCTGTTGTGCAATTGGGGCCGATATGATGCCCCGCCGCCCTGGTGAAATCACACCGCGCAGGGCCGCCCAGATATTGGGCGTGCATAGGAATACAATCTACTCCTGGTGCGACGCTGCGCTAAATGGGGAGCCGTGCATACTCCCCCGCGACTCTGTCCGCCGCACGGTCACCAAGCGGCTCTGGCTCGTTCGTGAGGTCATTGTGAGTCTTTCCGAGACTGCCTGACGCTATTCGTCACAAGCGTCACAACCGTACATAGACCAGACCGCCAGGGTTTGCGAAGTATGACCTGTGAGCAACACACAGGGCACTGCGCAGGTCTACGACTTCCGTATCCCAATCACAAAACGGGACGACGCCAAGCGACTCATCTACGGGTGGGCCGCCGTCGTCACCAAGGCAGACGGCACCCCCGTTGTTGACCTTCAGGGTGATGTCACACCGATCGACGAGATCGAGAAGGCCGCTCACAAGGCCCTGGCGTTCGGTGGCCGCGGCAAAACCGGCGTTCAGCATGAACACACAGGCGTCGGCGACATCGTTGAGTCCTGCATCATCAACAAGGCGTTCCGCGAAGCACACGGCATGCCCGCTGGCCCTGAGGGCTGGTGGGTCGGCATGAAGATCCACGACGAGTCGGTGTGGAAGCGCATCGAGTCCGGCGAGCTGTCGGAGCTGAGTTTCAAGGGCACCGCCCGAAGAACGGCAATGGCGGCATGACCAACCTGCTCACAGATATCGACGTTGTTGAAATCAGCGTAGTTGACAAGGGCGCAAGCGGTGACGACGAAGACCGCCCGCGTATCGTAATCGCCAAACGGCACAAAGTGGAGAAAATGATGACACTTGACGAGGCAATGGCGGGACTCGCCCCCGAAAAACAGCAGGCAATCCTGATGGCAGTCCAGGAGGCCGCGAAACCCGCAGCGCCGGCAGCGCCGGCAATGCCTGAGAAAATGGAGCCAGAGATGCCGAATCCCGAAGCACCAGAAGCCCCGAAGCCCGAAGACGAGGTGGCCAAGGCCGTCGCGAAGATGAGCGACTCCGAGCGCGAGACTGTTGCCAAGGCCCTTGAGGAGCGCGTTGAGCTCTCCAAGCGCGTGCAGGCGCTCGAAGACGAGAAGGAAACCGCGAAATTCGTCGACATCGCCAAGAGCATGGACGCTCTGCCCGGCATGACCACGGACCAGCGAGCGCTAGTGCTCAAGGCCGCAAGCAAGAGCCTTGACGCGAAGACCTACGAAGCCATCGAGAAATCGATGCGCGATGCCGCCGTCGCAATCTCCAAGGGCGCCCTGCTTACCGAGTTCGGCGCAGAGGGCGGAGACGCAGACGCCGACGCCCAGCTCACCGCCATCGCCAAGAAGCTGCGCGAAGAAGACAGCACCTTGACCGCATCTACCGCCCGCATGAAGGCGATGGAGCAGCGACCGGAACTCTACAACGCAGCAAAAAAGGCCGGCTGAGTCCGGAACCTAGGAGATAAATCATGTCCAGCGGATTCAATTCAGACCTAAGGACCCTCACCCTGCCGGCCAGCGGTGACCTTAGCGCAAGTCAGTTTTTGCTCGTGTCGGAAAACACCAGCGGCCAGGCGGTTGTCGCCACCACGCGCGGGCAGCGAGTCATCGGGCCCTTGCAGAACGACCCAGCGGCGTCCGGTCGGTCCGGCTCTGTCGGCTACTCCGGGATCAGCCAGGTCGAGTGTGGCGGGAGCTTCGACCCCAACGACGAGCTGACCACTGACGCAAGCGGGAAGGCCATCAAGGCCACGCTCCCCGAGGACGTTGTCTGGGGGACGGCGGTCGAGGCTGGCGTGAGCGGCGCTCGCGCATCTGCCATTGTCGGCACTGCCGGCGGCTACCTCTCGGCTCCTGGCTCTCAGATCCTCGAAGACCTGAGCGGCTACGCTGCCACTGACCTCGTTGCGCAGCGCGCAGTTGCTGGCACGGTCGGCACTGGCACCGCTGGCGACCTGAATGTGATTCAGCTTCTCAGCGGCACCAAGCTGGGTCTCTGGGTTATCGGGACACAGACCATCGTGACCCCGGCAGGTGTGGCTGGTGGAATCAACATCGGATACGACCAGACGGACAACGACGGGATTGAGCTTTTCTCGAACCTGTACCCGGCATCCGGCGCACCGTTCGTAGTCGGCACCTCTGGCGCGTTCTACATGAAGGTCGCGGTCAACTTCGCACTCGCGAACGGCACCGACGATCTGTTTATCGGCTTCCGCAAGGAGGAGAACGCGTACCAGGCGACAACGACCGGTTATGACACCTACTTCGGCCTCGGCAACACCACGGCAGCAAGCCCGATGGCGCTCAAGGTCCGCGAGGAGTTGAACGGAGCAGCAGGAGCGGCGACGGACACCACCGACACCCAGGCCGATGCCACCGACCTCTGGGTTGAGGTTCTGGTCTCCGCGGCTGGCGTTGCGACAGTGAAGCACGCAGACACAGAGGCGGCACTGGCCGCACCGACAGTCACGTCGACCTTCACTTTTGACACTGGCGACATTTGCGTGCCGACCCTGCGATTCCTGCAAGCAGCCGCCGCGCAAACCGGCGCTGTCAAGCTCATTCACTGGGAAGCCGGCCTCCAGTAAGCCGCCCACATTTAGGAGATTAGAAAATGCCTCTTCCCTCAATTAATGACGTCCATGTAGACTCGCTACGGACAGAGATGTCCATCGCCTACATGCAGGCCGGAAACCGCTTTGTCGCCGACAAGGTGTTCCCGCTGCTGCGCGTAGACAAGCAGTCCGACAAATACGCTGTTTGGTCCAAGGCCGATTTCAACCGGCTCCAGATGACCCAGATCGCGGACGGCGCCCCTGCTCCCGAGATGAGCTTCGCTGTAGACACCTCCAATACGTTCTATTGCGAGACCTACGGCGGCAAGAAGTTCCTGACCGACAAGCAGCGCGCCAACTACGACACGCCACTCAAGGCGGACCGCGCCACAGTCAACTTCGTGACCCAGCAAGCGCTGCTCAAGCGCGACGCGATTGTCGCTGGCCAAATCTGGTCAACCGGCATCTGGGCAACTGACAAGGTCCCGGGCACGCTCTGGAGCGCTGCGAGTTCCGACCCCATCGGCGACTTGCGGGTAGGCATCCGTACCATCTCGACCGAGTCAGGACAGCAGGCCAACACGCTGGTCCTCGGCGCGGACGTCTGGGACACGCTGGCCGATCACTCTGATCTGCTGGACCGTATCAAGCACACCCAAACGGGCGTCGTGACTACGGACCTCCTGGCCAACATCCTTGAGCTTGACACCGTTGTCGTGGCCACGGCCTCGTACAACACCGCAAGCGCTGGCGTGACGGCGAGCATGTCTGAACTGTTCAACCCGAAGCACGCACTCCTGACCTACAGTGCTCCGGAGCCGAGCCATGATCTGCCGAGCGCGGGTTATACCTTCTCGTGGTCTGAGTTCGATGACGTCATCTCCGGGGATTCCATCTCTGGCACTGGCGCCGCCGCAATCAAGACCTGGCGCGAGAACGACCCTGACGGAGAGTATTTCCGCGCTCTGATGAGCTTTGACCCCAAGGTCACTGCCAGCGACTGCGGGTACTTCTTCAATGGCGCAGTGACCTGATAACAACCAAAAGGAAAGCGGGCGCATATGCCTTTTGAAGCCAGAAAACGCATGATGTGGTCGGACTGCGAGTCTCCATTGGACTCGCAGGGCCGGCACATGCACAAAGAGGTTAAAATCGGCGATGAGGTCGTCTCGGTGCCGCCCAAGTGCGTCGAGCGTAAGATCGTCGCAGAGGTGGACAGGATTAGCGGGCGACCGTGGGCGGAAATCCCGTCTCATTTTGCGCCCGCTAGTGCGGTGGGGCCCACGGAAGCCCTCCCACCTAAGCCAGCACCAAAGCCAGCCGAGCAACCGGCGCCGGTCGTTGATAGCCAACCCGTTGACGAGCAACCGGCGCCGGCTAAGCCCGTCGAGAAGCCAGCGCCTAAGCCGCGCAGACCACGAAAAGCACCCAAGCGCAGGACGTGATAATGCATGACCTGGAGCTACGACAGCACGGACCTCTCTACTGACCTGAACAGGGTTAGACTTCTGATTGGTGACACAAACGACTCCTCGCCGCTACTCACCAACGAAGAGATCGCATACTACCTAAGCCAGAAGGATAATATCTTTCTGGCCGCTGCCGATGCGGTTGAGTACGGAATCCTCCCAAAGATTGCCCGGGACATCGACCGCAGCAACCTGGGGATGAGCGCCACCCGATCCCAGAAGTCCCAGCAGTATCGGGACCTCGCCAAGTCGCTGCGGGCTCAGGCGTACACTAACGCCGAGGTGGTCTCGACCGCGCAAAGCATCTCAGACCGCACGGCCAATGAGGCAGACACCGACCTGCTACAGCCCATCTTCGAGAGGGACCAGAGCCGCAACCCGGGGAACTTCTGATGGCCACCGGGGTCAAGATAGTCGACACAGCGACCCCGCTGCTTGCCGACGTGCAGCTATCGATGCTGGACACGGTCAAGCGTGGTGCAATTCGTTCTGCCGAGCTCACCGCTGGCGTGCTCCGTCGCGAAATCATGCAGACCTATCCCGATGGCCGGGGTGGTCTCGCGCGGTCGTACAAGCCCAGCCTGATCAAGGCGTCGGGCAAGAAGGTGGTCGCGGGCGTGTTCTCCGATCTCGTCTATGCGGGGATTCAGAACCGCGGCGGCGTGGTCACCCCCCGCAACACCAAGAACCTCGCAATCCCCGTCAACAAATCGATCCCCGTTGGCAAATGGCCGCGCCACTTTGCAAAGGGCGAGCTGTTCCCGATACGCTCCAAAAAGGGTAACCTGTTGCTAGTTACCAAGAAGGGCAAGAACGGGATCAGCCCGATGTTTGTGCTCAAGAAGTCAATCACCATCCGCGGCACCGGGTACCTCGGCAAAGCCAGCAAAAAGGCCCATCCGCTGATTGAGCGCGAGATGGGCCGCGAGGTCAAGCTGACCGTGGTCGAGTCAGGCAAGAAGGCGGGCAAGTAATGGCCACCCCGCACCGCAAACTCATTGCCGACCGCATCAACGCGCGGTTCGCCGGTATCAGTGTGGCGAATGGGTACAAAACCGACGTGTCAACGGTGGCGCGAGAGATCTTCGACTGGGAAACGGCCAACCAAGAGGGTTCGTTTCCATTCATTTGCTTTCGACTTGGCCGGACATCGTACACATACGAGGCTGGCCGCGGTGTGCGTGGCGTGATGGCCCTTGATGTGGTCATCCACGTTCCGGCAGCAACATCAGTAGAGAAGACGGACCAAATCAGCGACTTCGAGGACGATGTCTGGGCAGCGCTTGCTGATGACCAGCTCAACAGCGTGGGCGCAACCGTGCTGGCTACGTCCGTCAAGGTGCAGAGCTTTGAAACAGATGAGGGCGACCCCGACACCATGGACAGCCACGGCGGAAGCGGCACCGGCCACATCGTCGCGGAAATCGTCTACTACAGAACGGCGGATGCAACATGATCACCTATACACTAGACACCCCCAGTGGCATCACAATCAACGGTGTCGAACTCGTGAAGGGGGATACAGTCAAAGAGCCTCGCGGCCTCGTGGCGCATCTCCTGACCCGTGACGGCTGGTCTATCGCAGAACCCAAGACCGCACCCGAACCCGAACCAAAGCCCACCCGCAAGAAGCGCACCGCAAAGGATGACAGATAATGGGACTCGTACAAGCACACGCCCTCGGGCGGAATCGCCGTTTCTTCGTTGAGACCGAAAGCACCGCCGGGACCTTTGTTAAGGCCACGTCCGCCGGTGCGGCAAAGCTCAAAGTTACCTCGATGGACAAGCAGATCGAGCGCAAGGACCGCGAGGACTCCCGACCGACCCGCAGCCTACTGGAGCGCATCACGGGCAAAGGGACCATTTCATGGTCTGCCGAGGGATACCTTATCCCGTCCGGCACCGCTGGCACCCCGCCCGATATCCATGAGCTGCTGTATGGCATCCTTGGGACCTACGCCAACGTCCCCGCGACATCAGACACCTACAGTCCATCCGAAACCCAGGTTATCCGGACAGTGAGCCTCACGCATCATTACAACGATGTAGCGATGGAGTCCGCGGCCGGTTGCTGGGTCAACGCGGCGACCATCACGAGCAGCGGCGGAGACGAGCCGACGATCGCTTTCGAGGGCGGCGCGATGTCGATGGCGTTCACAGGGAACACCACGCTCGACGCAGCCACCCCGGGCGGTGGTGCAACTTTCCAGGTGCAGCCCGGCGGGACTCGCTCGATATCGGTCAACTCGGTTGTCCAGGTCGGCACCGATGACAACTCGAGCGCCGGTTTCCAGGTCGACGCCGTCAACCATACCACCTACATCCACACGGCCACGGGCGACACGATTACGGCACAGGCTGACGATTCGGACGTTCTGCCGTTCAGCCCCGCCGAGACAACCGCCGGCAGCCCGATTAACGGTATCACCGGATCGCTGACTCTGGATGGGACCGAGTATCCCATCACTGCGTTTGATGTCACCATCAGCAACAATATCAAGCCACTTGACGACGAAGCGTACCAGCAGTTCCCCGATGACATCATCCCGGGATTTCGGCAGGTCACAGGGACGATCGGCATCCGTGCCCGCAAAGACCTCGTTATCGAGCTAGGCAAGCGCGAGGCGTTCGGGACTCGCGCAATCGTCGTAGTGCTCGGCTCTGGCGCCGGGACAACATGCACAATCAGCCTCGACCAAGTAGAAATCGGCTTCGCCGCTGCGGAATTCCCCGAAGTGGACGAAGGCACAATCTCGCTGCCGTACACGGCCCTAGGAACGGGCGCGGGTAACAACGAGATTGACATCGCATTCACCTAAGCAAGAAAGAAGCGGGCGTTATGTTAATTACGAACTTTGAAGCTGAAGCCGTTTGGTATGAGCCGGACTACCTCGATAATCGGGACATGGATGTGGAGGACCGCATGAGCGTCCTTCTCTCCCCGATGACCCGAAACGAGGTCAAGCGTGCGGATGAGAGCATCAGCAGCATCCGGGCAGGCAAAAAGGCGAAGATCAACTTTACCAAGCGTCACAACGAGATGCGCGACAAGGTGCTCCTGTCTCGGGTGCGTGAGATTGTCGGGCTCGACGTTGCGGTGCGTGACTCGTCAGGTGAGGTCACCGGCACGAGCGCCGTTGATACCCCCGAGATGTTGCTTAAGGTCGCTGACGATGACCTGCTGAACGACATCTTCGAGGCGGCCCGAGACGGGTCCAAGCTGGCAGAGGGAGTGCGGGGAAAGTCCGAATCGGCGTCAGACTCCAGCTCACACCAGGAAGCACCGTCTGGAACTGGGGATGCTCTCGATGCCGAGGCGAAGAATACGAAGAGCAAGACAAATGGCGCGGGGTCCGTGGATGTTCAAAGGAGCAACCAAGTCTCAACGTCGACTTCGAGCCTGGTCTACAACGATGCCCCTGGAGTCAGCTAGATGCTGAGATCTGGACAATCCTCGGATGGTGGCGCGAGTGGCGGGTGTTCAAATCGCTCCCCTATGATGGGGGGTTCGGAGACCAGCCCTACTATGTAGCCGAGGCAATCGAAATCTGCGAACAAGAGGCGTTGAGGTACGAGAACGAGATGGCCAAGCAGGAACAAAAGAAAGTGACGCCGCCCAATGGCTGACGCTGCTGCCAGAGTCGGTATCACTATCGACGCGACGGACAAGACCTCGCCCGCTTTCAACTCTGCGAGCAAGGGCGCGGGTCGGCTCACGTCTCGGTTTAAGTCTATGGCCCCACACCTAAAGGCCCTGCCGGAGTCGGCGGGCAAGGCGTCAGCGGCCCTGCTTCTCTTGCAGGGGTCTACCGGCCAGATGAGCGCGGGCGTTGCAGACGCTGTTAACAAGATCGGCGCGCTGGTGGCCATGATGGCTGTCGGCGGCCCGCTGGGTATCGGTATTGCCGCAATCACCCTGGGGTTGCTTGGTGTGCAGAAGATTTTAGAGGCCGTCAGGCCGCCACTGAAAGACGACGTAGACGAGTTTGCAGAAATGAACTCACATTTCCGTGCGGGCGTCACCCATATCAAGCCTCTTATAACCGGCTTCAATGAGCTACGCAGGGCCATGGACCAGGTGACAGAGGCAAACCGGTCGTGGCGGCAGGCATCGGATGACGCACTAGACGCGGCCACTAGCGCGTCCAGGCTGTTGCGCGAAAACGAAGAGAAGCTGGCCGCCAAAAGAGAGGCCCGATTTGCAAGGAGAGAGGCCCGCAGGAAAGAGGAGGAGACGGCCAGGGACGCGGCAGCGAAAGCCGAAGCAGAGAGACTGACCCGAGTCGCCGCCGTTGCAGACGACCTTATAGCCAAGCGAGAGTCAACCAGGCAAATCCTTCTCGCGCGCCAAGAGGCGGACGCAAAGTTCCTGGACGCTAAACTGACAGAGTCCGAGGGCAAGCGCAGGACCGCGGCGGTGCAGACGGCCAACGTCGTAGCCAACGCATCGGCCAACCTGGCCGCCGCCGTAATAGCTAACGACAAGGACGCCAAGCGCGCGGCCATCTCGGCCGCTATCGATGTAGCACAGGCCAAGATTGTAGCCGCCGCCGCCTCGGGAGCCGCTAACGCATTCGAGGGCGCGCAAAAACTACCGTTCCCCGCTAACGTCATCGTGGGCCCGGCCGTTGCCGCTGTTGTCCTGGCTGCAATTCTCGCTTTCCGATCCAAGATCAACCTCGCCCAAGGCGGGCTCGTACAGGGTGGCACCCCCGGTAGAGACTCAATCCCGGCCCTACTCCGTCCCGGCGAGCGCGTCCTAACCCCCGAGCAACAGCGCGATGGCGCTGGCGGTGGAGGCGGCGGCGACACCTACAACTTTAGTATGCCAACCCTGATGCCGAGCGTCACCGAGGGCCGCAGAATGGCCAAGGAAGTGGTCAAGCAAATCCGCAGCGCTAAGCGCCTTGGCGTCACAGGATTCGCGGGGGCGTAATGGCCTGGAGCGGAGCAGACATAAGCGCGGCCGATCTGGCCTTTGCTGCTGCTGATAAGCCCATACTCGCTGGCATCAACGCCTTGCGCGCTCCACAGGCGGCAAGTTGGGGCACTGGGCCGAGCACGGCGGACAGAGTAGACGCGGACTACCCTGCTTCGAGGCTCTACGACGGGCGGACCCATCTTCGCACACGACCATCAGCAGCCGCGGCCAGCCACTGGTTATCGGTGCAGTTGAGCGCGACGGTCGCCGACTTCGACGGCGTTCTGATTGTCAACCACAACTTGAGCGGCAAGCAGATTGACGTCAGGATAGCAAATAACTCGACATGGTCCTCCGGTAACGAGACCATAGCGACCACTACGCCCAGTGATAATTCCAGGGTGGCGTTCCTCGATCTACAGGATGCGGGCGCCTCTGTTGCGCAGCGATTCTCTGGTGTGCCGTACTTCTTCCTTTTCCTGTTCGGCACCTCGTGGACACCAGAGATTGGCGAAATCTGGCTTATCCGCCGCCGGCAAATGGAGCACTTCCCACGGCTGCCGTTCGACCCCAATATGTACGCCGCGGACTACGTTGCCCGGCAGACCAAAAGCGGGGCAATTTCCACCTACGTCAATCACGAAGGGCGGCAAGATCTATCCGCCTCGTTCTCTGCTGACTCGACATCGGAGAAGGACGAGTTCAACTCATTCATTATTGACAGCGGTTACGGGTCCAAGCCGTTTGTCTGGATCGAGAAGCCCGCCAGCGAGCCGGAGAAGTTCCGCATAATCCAGAAGATGCCAGGCGCATTTCCCTACCCGCTGGTGGGTCCGTTCGAGCGCCAAATCACAATCCAAGGTCAAGAAGTCGGGCCGCAGTTCCAGGGCAATGAATAATGCCCCTTACGCCAACCGCAAACTGGACCGCGGCTTTTGCGCAAAGCTCCGTTGCCGATCGGTTCTATGTCGAGATTACCGACAACACGCCCACGACGTGGTCGGCGGTGTCCGGCACTTGTGACCAGATAGACGCGCCCGAGTCGGTGCAGGGCGTTGCCGCGATATCCGCAGAACTGGACCCGCTTACTCGAGAGGTGCAGACCGGGCAGATTGACGTGACGTTTGACGATGCGTTTCTCCGTCCGATTATCGTTGCCAACCGAATCACACAGGCTCAGATAACGGTAACGCTCGGGGCCAGGGAGTTAGCATCGGCCGACTTCATCTCCTACTTCAGCGGTATCATCGACTCGATCCACCCCTCGGACGACAAGCAAGGCATCACGGTCTCCTGCCTCGACGCCTTCGGGATGCTCAAGACGCGCGAGATCGTGGGATACTGGTTCAACCAGCACCCGCTACAAATCATCAAGGACATTCTCGACAAGGCCGGTGTCCCTGCCGGGCTCTACGACGCCACCAGCCTGGACCCGTCCCAGGCGCAATACACCACGATCAAGCACTTCAACATGAGCCGCATCCGCCCGGTCGTCGGCAAGCCCACCAACGCGTGGGAACTTGTACAGGAGGTTGCCGAGCTGATTAACGGGCAATTCATCACCACGGCCGCAGGCAAGCTCTCGTTTGTGCTGTTCGATAACAGCGCATCGACTGACTTCGCATGGGACGCCGACACGCTCTTGAGCTTCAGCACCCGCGAGGTGCATAGCCGCATTCTCAACGAGTTCACGGTCAACTTCAGCCGCCTCGACGAGCGCACCGATAAGCTGACCGAGCACACCCAGAAATACCTGATGCGTGACGATGATAGCCAGGGCAACTATGCCTATCCAGGCGAGTCGGATCGCATCATGGCGGAGTCGCTAACCACGGACTGGCTTGACCAGCAAGTCGTGTTGGCCGAGTCCATCGACAACTCGCAGACCACCGGCATCATAATTCAGGGCGCTTCGCTGCCGTCATTCTGCGGCATGTGCTACAGCGGCAACTCGACGCTAGCGACCAAGCCCTCGTGGACTGACCTCGGGGCGTCAAACAAGCTGTACGTTGACCTCGACGGTGAGGTCATCACCGCGACCGGGTATACGTTTGGCGTGGCCGGTACGACGCTCGATAATACATCCGGCTATAGCTACGTCATCGACCCGGCTGATGGGGTGCAGGACCAGCTAGGCAAGCGCCCATCCATCGCAGAGCTCACCGGCGTTACTCGCGGGTCGTCCCCTGTCGCCCATGACGGCTGGGACCGCGGCGCACAAACCGCGACCCGAGTCTACGATGTGACAATCCCGCAAGCCTTATCCGAGGCCAAGATCGAGCGCTTCGGTGACGGCATTGACGTGATTGAGGTCACCGTCGACCTGCGCGAGTTCCCGGCGACCCTCGGCGACGTTGGCACGGTGACAGACGACACGTTTGTCCGGTTCGGCAAGGACGGCACCGACACGGGCGACAAGTGGGAAATCATCGGCAAGGAGCTGGACCTTGACGCCAAGGAAATCCGCTATACGCTCGCCAGCGCAGAGACCGCATCCCCTACGACGTCATTCACCACCGGATCGATCTCGACCTCTGGGCTAGAGGCGGTGCGGACCCTGGACGCGGGCGGGGGCGGTTCGTTCTCTGCGGGCGTCGGCACTGGTTTTGAATTGACAGCAAGCGGCCTAGACGTCACCGTGGCCGCTGGAACGTCGGTCAACGGCAGCCTCACGAGCCACCTCAACGCTGACGCAACGATAACAGTAGATGCGAGCCGCGACACCTACCTGTATAGGGACGTCGTTTCTGGTGCGGTCTCCGCCATATCCGTAGCCACGGCAGCAGCGGAGCCGCCATCCGCGCCCACAGAGCACCTGATCGGAATGGTGGTCGCTGGGGCGTCATCGGTGACTTTGCGCACAGAGCAGGTCAGCCGCAGCACGGCTACGGTGTCCACGGGTAGCAACGAGGCCCCCCGGTCTGGTAACCTGATCACAAATGGGAACTTTTCCCAGGTGAAAAAGGGATGATCAATGCGGGCAATCATAGCGATTCTTTTTCTTGCAGCGTGCGGGGAGGCCCCCGGTAATATGGCAACCATCGAAATAGGAGCCTGGGAGTTAGGCAACGGCGCTGTTCTCGGCACGGACATTGACGTGTCCACCACGGTGGTCAAGTCGGCGGCTCAGTCGCTGCACTTCTTGAACACGACCCCGGCTGCGAATCCGATTCTGACGACTCGGGACTTCATCCCCGTAAACCCGTCACGGTCATACTCATGGCGCGCAGAGATTCGGGCCGACTCCGTAACCGCAACGCACAAGGTGATCTATCAGGTCTACTGGTTCCAGGCGGACAAAACAGCGAGCGCCGTTACTGTGTACGACACCGTGAATAACGCAATCGTAGCAGCCGCCAACACATGGGAGGTCGTATCTGGTGTCATCACGGCTCCGTCTGACGCCGCATACGCCAAGATCCGAATCGCAAAGGTGAACCTGGCGTTTAATGCGTACTTTGACAGCGTGGATTTTCGGCCGGCGGTGCCGCGGTGGAGGGCGACGCGCACCGCAGCCCTCACCCTGGTCGACACCGTCAACACGGTCATAGCGTGGGACACTACAGACGAAGTTGATGCAACAGTGAACACGTCTACAGGGGTCGTGACTATCCTTGTGAGCGGAGTCTACCTTATTTCATCCAAGGTGGCGCTTACGTCGGTCCCGTCCGGGCAGGACAACCAACTAACGGTTGGTATTCTTGTGGACCCCCTCGGCGTCGGGTCGTTCGCGCTTGTTGGGCAGGTCAACGGGATAAGATACACAAACGCCACCACCGCCGGGTACTCTGAGGAAACAAGCGCATTGATCTCACTCAATGCCGGCGACCTTGTTGAGGTGATTGCAGGGCAGTCGTCTGGCGCGAATCGTGCGATGACAGTAGGGACATACCACAGCTTCTTCACTGGAGCCCGAATCGAATAAACACAGGAGAAACCATGAAAATAAAAGCACTAACCCTCGCCCTTATCGCCACCGCTGGCTTTATCGCATTCAACGCCTTCGCCGAGCCGGACCAGTTCAGCCGAGACCGCGGCATCGACTACGCGCGCGCGTGTATCCCGGTAGCCGGAGAGACAGCGCAGCTATCCGTCACGGCGAGCGCTGGGACCGGGGCGCTCGCGGCGGCGACCGTCTACTCGTACATCTGCACGGTGGCGACCTATTACGAGTTCGGCGACGCAGCGAACCCGACGGCGGACAGCTCGTCAAACTATCTGCCGAAGGACACGATGATTTATTTCAGCACGGGCGCGGTGACATCGCTCTATCTGGCTGCGGTAGATGTCGCCACGGCTGGCGGAACATGCTACGTCCACAAGTGCCGCTAACATGCCCCGCCTACTCCTAGCAACCGCCGCCCTGTGCCTGCTCACGGGCGGCGTAGTCGGTCGCCCCGGTGTCGGGGTCGGTGTTGGTTCAACGTCACGGCAGGGCGGTGCGCGCCCCGACTTCGCCCCAACCTTCGACGGCGGCGGGGTCGCGAACCTCGATGCGTCGTTGACGATCAACGGGATAACGGTCGAGCCGTTAATTCGGTACTACGGCGGGGACGCGGCGTCTGGCACTTGGCCAGCGGCGACATACGGCACGACGCTAACCGAGTTCCTAGATACAAATACCAATTCATTCAACGAAGGCTCCCCGCTAATGGGGGCCGATGACGACTCAATCTTGCTGTCAGCTAATGCGGGCTCCCGATTTGAGACCTCAGTATCAGCTACTGGCGACCTTGGAACGGGCGACCTTGCCCTCGCGATCCTGTTCAAAGCGAACACGGGCGGCGGAACATTTCTTGGAAAGCTATCTACGGATGGTTATCAGGTCGCAATAGCAAGCAGCACTCTTCGGTTCCTTCTGGATGACGCCGACGCGCAGGCCGGTGTTGCAACCGGAACGCTCATCAACGGTGCGTGGTACTACGCGAACTGCTTTATAAATCGGGACGAGGCGAGCACAAACGGCAGCCGGTGCTATGCTAACAATACGGCAGGCACGGGGGTCGATCTCTCCGCCCTTGCGAGCACTCTCACAAATTCGATCGGAATAGCAATCAACTCCAACGGTGAGGGCAGCGCGGTCGGGGAGGTTAACACTAATCTGGCATACATCGCGGTTTACGAAGCCCCAGGGGCGTGGTTTCAGGCAGGCGCGGCTGGCCCGGCAGAGTGGGCCACCGTCCACGCCGAGCAATTCGCCAAACTAACCGGCACATGGGACAGCACGTCAAGCGCAGGTCCGACAGTCGCAACACGATCAAGCACCGGCACGCTACGCAAACGAACGGCAGGCGTTACCAAGCTATACACCGTGGGTGGGAATTGGCCCCGCACTGAGCGCTGGGTTGACGACTCAGGCGGCGAGGTAGTTGGCTACCTTGCAGAGCCGGGGCTGTTCAACCTGATCACAGACTCCATGGCCATGGACAACTGGACCGAAAAGGACGCAGGCGACACACAGGACATCGACGGCGCCGATGATGCGTTCGGGAACGCGACCATGGATGGCAACATCGCAGACGCTACGGATGGCGAGCACGGGTTCACACATGCCTCAGACGCGACAACGGCCACGGCCTGCACTGTCTCCGCCACGGCT
>Ga0316189_10000575_pt1 | contig 36776 bp, 35 predicted proteins | sample LowCovwburrow_MG_FD_204930 | JGI IMG/M metagenome (GOLD analysis project Ga0316189, IMG submission 204930) | Coastal sediment microbial communities from Maine, United States - Lowes Cove worm burrow | ecosystem: Environmental > Aquatic > Marine > Coastal > Sediment | place: USA: Maine...
TTGAAATCCTATAAAACTAATTGTAAGTACAATTATTATTCCTAGTAATATTTTTGACTTTTGCATTACGTTACAATCCTATTTGTCAGACAAATATAACAAATAATTACAATTAGACGGTATTTTTGTACACTTTATCGATAAAATACACTATTTATATTCATTCTAAACAATAAGGAATAAAAGTTCTTTTTCCGATAATAATGGAATTCCTAATTGCTCTGCCTTGTTTTTCTTACTTGGACCCATATTGTTCCCTGCAACTACGTATGATGTTTTTGACGAAATTGATGATGACACCTTTCCACCGTTATCTTCAATGATTTTTTTAAGTTCAGTTCTGGAAACCGATTGAAACACACCAGACACTACAAAAGTTTGTCCTTTTAATTTATCTGTATGATTAGCAAGAATCTCCCGAGAGAGTTCAAGCTGAACTCCAAAGCTTTTAAGACGCTCCATAATTAAAATATTGTCCTTGGTTGCAAAAAAATCAATCACACTTTCGGCTATCTTCTCCCCTATTTCATCAACATTTATTAAATCTTGAAACGATGCATGTTCTAAAGCATCAATTGACTTGTAATGTCTAGCCAATTTTTTTGCAACCGTTTCTCCAACATATCTGATCCCAATAGCATATAGCACACGTTCAAAAGCAATCTTTTTTGAAGCTTCTATTCCATTAATTAAATTTTCAGCTGATTTTTCAGCCATTCTCTCCAATGGAATAAGCTGATTCACATCCAATTCATACAAATCTGAGTAGTTACTTATCAAGCCTTCATTGACTAAAAGAGCAACTGTTTCTCCACCCAAACCCTCTATATCCATCGCTTTTCGTGAAATATAATGCTGAATTCGACCAATTACCTGCGGATTGCATCTATTATAATTTGGACAAAAATGCTTGGCATCTCCTTCCGTTCGTACTAATTCAGTGTCACATTCCGGGCAATGTGTTATGTATTGTGTTTGTTGAGATTTTTTTGGACGCTTGGTTAAATCTACAGCAATAATTTTAGGTATAATCTCACCTCCTTTTTCAACAAACACTTCATCACCTAACCTTATATCCAGTTTTTCTATTTGATCTGCATTGTGGAGCGATGCTCTTTTAACAGTTGTTCCAGCCAATTCAACTGGTTGCAAATTGGCAACTGGTGTAATTGCTCCTGTGCGACCAACTTGATATGAAATGCTATTTAAACGGGTAGATACTTGTTCCGCTTTAAACTTGTAAGCCATTGCCCAACGCGGCGATTTTGCTGTATAACCCAATTCTTCTTGTTGTTGTAAATTATTTACTTTAATGACAACACCATCAGTCTCATACGGTAAATCATGGCGATGCACATCCCAAAATTCAATGAACTCCAAAACCCCATCTATCGAATTTAATAGTTTTGCTGCATCTGGGACTTTAAAACCCATTTGTCTTGCAAGTTCTAGGCTTTCAAACTGAGTGCTTATTCCCAATTTAGATCCTGTAATATTGTAAATTAAACATTCCAGAGGTCGTTTTGCGACTTCAGCACTATCTTGTATTTTTAAACTACCTGAGGCCGTATTTCTTGGGTTTCTGTATGGTTCTTCTCCTATTTCAATGCGCTCTTCATTCATTTTATTGAAACCCTCAAAAGGCAATACGATTTCTCCTCTAATATCAAATTTAAGAAGGAAATTCCCTTTTAGTTTTAAAGGTACAGATTTAATGGTTTTTATATTTGCAGTCACGTTATCACCTTGTGTCCCATCACCACGAGTAACTGCCTTCAATAAACTGCCATTTTCATAAGTTAAACTAATTGATGCTCCATCGTACTTTAGCTCACAAGTGTATTGAACATGACCATCCACCATTTTTTTTATACGTGTCTCCCAATCCAACAAATCTTCTTTTGAGTAAGAGTTATCCAAAGAATACATGCGATGCTCATGAACAACAGTTTCAAAGTTTTTTGTAATTTCACCCCCAACCCTTTGAGTTGGTGAGTTTGCATCATAAAATTCAGGATGTTTTTCTTCTAAACCCTGTAATTCTTTTAGCTTAATATCAAACTCATAATCACTTATTGTTGCATTATCAAGAACATAATAATTATAGTTATGCTGACGTAATTCGTCGCGTAAATCTTGAATTTGTTGTTGAATATCCATAAAAGTATTTAGGAAAAAGTTATCTTTTTAAGTTATATTTAAAGCATCTAATATACTAAAATGCCATTCAAGAAAACACTCCTAATCTTAGTTTTTATAAGCTTTTTATCAAGTTGCGAAAACTCTCAAAAGGTAAGTGAAAAACCACAAATCATTCCCATTCCTGTATCACAAGAATTGACAAAAGGTGATTTTATTTTAGATGATAAAACGGGTATTGTTTTTGAACCTGAGTTTAAAATAGCAGCCAATTTTTTAGAAGAATTTATTAATAATTCTATTTTAACTAAAAAATCAGCAGGTAATAAAAATATATATTTTATTAAGGATAGCAGTATTGATGGTGACGAGGGGTATAGGTTAAAAATTTCACCTAGCTCAATTAAAATAAGTGCAAAATCACCACAAGGAGCATTTTATGCAGTGCAAAGCTTAAGACAACTGTTTCCTGTTTCGTTTGAAACTGGAACTAATAAAAAAAATGAAGTTGCTATTAAATGTTTAGAAATAAATGACTCGCCACAATTTAAATACAGGGGCATGCATTTAGATGTTGGTAGGCATATGTTCTCGATTAAGTTTATTAAAAAATATATTGACGCCTTAGCTATGCTAAAAATGAACACGTTCCATTGGCATTTAACCGAAGACCAAGGTTGGCGTATTGAAATTAAAAAATATCCTAATCTCCAAGAAGTTGCTTCGTATAGAAAAGAAACTCTTGTTGGCCATTATAGCGACCAACCTCACCAATTTGATGGTGAGAAATATGGTGGCTATTATACACAAGAAGAGATAAAAGAAGTGGTTGCTTACGCAGAAAGTCGTTTTGTAACAGTCATTCCAGAAATTGAATTACCAGGACATGCACAAGCAGCTATTGCAGCGTATCCAGAATTGGGTTGTACTGGCGAGCAAGTGGAAGTTGCTACAAAATGGGGCGTTTTTGAAGAAATTTATTGTCCGAAAGAAGAAACCTTCACCTTTTTAGAAGATGTTTTAGATGAAGTGCTAGCCCTTTTCCCAAGTGAATACATTCATATTGGTGGTGATGAAGCAACAAAAACCAGATGGAAAAACTGTAATCATTGTCGAGCACTCATTAAAAAAGAAGGCTTAAAAGATGAACACGAATTACAGAGTTATTTTATTTCAAGAATTGAACAGTACTTAAACAATAACGGCAGACAAATAATAGGTTGGGACGAAATATTAGAAGGTGGATTAGCACCAAACGCAACTGTCATGTCTTGGAGAGGCATAAATGGCGCTATTGAAGCTGCAAAACAACACCATAACGTCATCATAACACCAACTTCGCATTGCTATTTTGATTACTACCAATCGGAAAATAAAAATGAACCTTTAGCTATTGGTGGTTATTTGCCATTAGAAAAAGTCTATAGTTTTAATCCAATTCCTGAAGCACTTACCCAAGAAGAAGCTAAATATGTACTAGGTGCTCAGGGAAATATTTGGACTGAATACATTCCAACTTCTGACCAAGTTGAATACATGGCATTTCCAAGAATACTTGCCATGAGCGAAGTGGTTTGGTCTAAACAAGAAAATAAGAATTATCCCGATTTTGTAAAACGTGTGGAGTACTTTCACGAACGATTAGATTCTTTAAACATTAATTATGCGAATCATCTATATGAAATTGAAGGCGAATTAATTTCTAACAATAATGGTTTGAAATATCAATTAGAAGCCTTGACTGACGGAAAAGCCATTCGGTTTACATTGGATGGCTCTGAGCCAATAATAAGTTCTAATACATATGATAGTCCAATTCCAATTACCGAAAGTGTGGCTCTAAAAGCAGCTGTGTTTAATCCAGAAGAAAAAATAGGCAGCACGTTTTCTCAAGATATTAATTTGCATAAAGCGGTTGGAAAATCCATTACTATTAATAAAGAACCTCATAAATCCTATCCGGGAAGTGGTGCTTCAGGATTGGTTAATGGTATTTCAGGAAGTGATTCTCGTTATGGTGACAAAGAATGGTTAGGCTTTTGGGGAGAAGACATTGAAATCACTATTGATTTAGGAAGAGAAACAGAGATTAACTCTGTTGAAACCAGGTTTCATAATGGTAATGGGCAATGGATTTATGCTCCAAAAATTATTGAATTAGGTATTGATAATCGACCAATTGAAACATTTAAAATAAATAATGAAGGTGGTTTGTTAGTAGATTGGCTTGTAAACTTCAATAATTCTGGAAGATTTATCAAAATTAAAATTCCAAACTATGGTATCATTCGGAAAGGTAAACAAGGTGCAGGCAATAAAGCTTGGACCTTTATTGACGAAATAATCGTTCATTAAGATGCTTCTAGAAATTTGTGCCAACTCATATCAATCCGCAATGAATGCTCAAGAAGCGGAGGCGCATCGTATTGAATTATGCACCGAACTTAGTCTTGGAGGTTTAACACCAAGTTATGGCTTATTGAACCAAGTCATGAATGAACTTACAATTCCTGTATTTGTATTAATTAGGCCTAGAAGTGGCAATTTTGTGTATTCAGATGGCGAATTTGAAATCATGAAACAGGATATTCGATTGTGCAAAGATTTAGGCTGCGAAGGCATCGTCTCTGGTGTATTATACGAAGATAATACGATAGATTATCTAAGAACTCAGTCCTTGGTAGAACTTTCAAAGCCATTAGAGTTCACTTTCCATCGTGCCTTTGATTGTATTGAAAATCCAATTGAAGCCTTAGAACAATTAATTGATTTAGGGGTGCATAGAATTTTAACCTCAGGATTAGAATCTTCAGCGGAAAGAGGTTTAGACTTATTGAAGCAATTAAAAGAACAAGCGAAAGATAAAATTACAATATTACCAGGAAGTGGCATTAGTGCTATTAATGTGACATTGTTCAAAGAAGCTGGATTTTCAGAAATCCATACTTCAGCTTCAAAAGTGATTTGGAAAGAAACTAAAAAAACTATGTTTGACGCTATTAAAAAAGAATCAGATATCACAACTATCAAAGCTATTTTAAACAGCATGAAGGATGAAGCATAGTTTATTTTCCCTTTTACTCATTTGCTGCTTTGCATGTCAAAACAAATCTGATATGCCTAAAACTATTGTTTTACAAGACAATTGGCAATTCAAAAAAGTCCGAGACACTACTTGGAATTCAGCAATAGTTCCTGGAAATGTGCATTCAGATTTATTACAAAATAAATTGATTGAAGATTCTTCTATAGGCGACAACGAAAAAAATCTACAGTGGATTTCAAAAACAGATTGGGAATACAAAACCACATTTACTTTAGATAAAGAAACCTTACAAAAAAAACATCTAGAACTCAATTTTAAAGGCTTAGACACCTTCGCATCTGTTTACTTGAATGATAGCTTGATTTTAAAATCCAATAATGCGTTTCGTGAATTTCTGGTTGATGTAAAGTCTATACTCAAAAATGAAAATGAACTTAGAATCCTATTCGAAAAAACATCCAAATACGAAGAGCAGGAGAAAACAAAATTAAACTACACACTTCCAGAAGGCAATCGCATTTTTACAAGAAAAGCACAGTTTCAATATGGTTGGGATTGGGGACCTAGGCTGAATACTAGTGGAATATGGAGACCCATTAAATTGGTGGCTTGGAATGATTATAAAATTGAAGATATATACCTTAATCAAATTGAATTAAATGATTCAGTAGCTAAATTTATAGTTGATATCAATTCTGAAAAAGAAGTCAAAAATAATCTGACTTACGATATTTATGTAAATGACACCTTAAACTCAACCTATTGGGAACAGAACAAATCAAAAATCAACTTTCAAATCAATAGCCCAAAATGTTGGTGGCCTCATAATTTAGGTGAACCTTACCTTTATAACATTAAAGTGGTAGTAAGAAAGGATAAAACTATTTTAGATAGTATTTCAGTTAAAAAAGGATTGCGAACCATTGAATTACTTACAGAAAAAGACAGCATTGGTGAATCCTTTTATTTCAAAGTGAATGATGTGCCTGTATTTGCGAAAGGCGCGAATTACATCCCACAAAACTCTATGCAAAACAAGGTGACTGATGCGCACTATGAAAAATTATTAGACGATACAGTTGCAGCAAATATGAATATGCTGCGAGTTTGGGGAGGAGGTATCTATGAAAATGATATTTTTTACGATTTATGTGATGAAAAAGGAATTCTCGTTTGGCAAGATTTTATGTTTGCTTGTGCCATGTACCCTGGAGATGAAGCGTTTTTAAAAAACGTACAACAGGAAGCTATTGATAATGTAAAACGCTTGCGAAATCATGCCAGTATTGCGCTATGGTGTGGCAATAATGAGAATAGCGAAGGTTGGCATAAATGGGGTTGGAAAGATGGAAGACCTGAGAAAGAGAAAGAAGAAATATGGAGTAACTACTTAAAAGTGTTTGATTCTATCTTACCAAATGCAGTTAAGAGTTTAACTGATGTGGATTATTGGGAAAGCTCTCCAAAATATGGTCGTGGCAACCCTAAATACGAATTTGAAGGTGATGCTCATGATTGGTGGATTTGGCACGATGCTTATCCCTTTGAATATTTAGAAGAACATATTCCACGTTTTATGAGCGAATTCGGTATGCAATCATTTCCTAGTTATGAGGTGATTAATTACATCAACCAAAGTGATTCTTTAGACATAACCTCTGATGGATTTAAAAATCATCAAAAACATGTAAGAGGGTTTGAACTAATTGATGAATATATGGCTCGTGATTTTCCTATTCCATCAAAAGCTGAAGATTATGTATACATGAGTCAGCTGTTACAAGCGTATGGTGTTACCAAAGGTATTGAAGCACAACGTAGAGCGAAGCCAAAAAATATGGGAACCTTGTTTTGGCAACTAAACGATTGCTGGCCATCAATTTCATGGTCTAGCATTGACTTTTTTGGCAACTGGAAAGCAATTCATTATAAAGCTAGGAAGTCGTTTGGAAACGTTTTAGTATCCTCTATCATTGAGAATAATACTCTTAAAACATTTATTGTAAATGATAATTTAATATCTTTAACCGATACACTTCATTTAAAACTAATGCATTTCTCAGGCAAGGAGCTTTGGTCTTCCTTAAAAGAAATAGAGGTTTTAGAAAATAGCAGCAAACTGTTCAGCCAAATTGATTTAAAACATGTTGATAGAACAAATACGGTTTTGGTTTTAGAATTTAATGGAATTGTAACGACTTTTTATCTAACCAAGCCCAAAAATTTAAAACTTCAAAATGCTGAAATTTCTCAAAAAATAAGTAACACAAAAACTGGTTTTAAAATTGAATTATCCAGTTCAACCTTACAAAAAGATGTATTTCTATTTACTAAAAACAATGGACATTTTAGTGACAATTTCTTTGATGTATTACCAAATGAAACAGTGGTCATTGAATTCGAAACTAAAGTTGAAAACTTAAATGATATAGAGATTACAACGTTAAATGATTTTGTTAACTAAGTCCTATCTTCTTTAAGCCACTTCGGAACTTTTTTTGGCTTAAAATGTCTCATTTTATCGAGTAATCTATCAATATCGTCTTCAATAATCAACAACTCAAAATTTGTCATTTTTAGAAGTCCTTTGGCTACCATAGTTTCTAGCATACTGATTAAATCGTCATAAAATCCATTGATGTTTAATAATCCAATTGGTTTTTGATGTAAACCCAGTTGCGCCCAAGTAATAATTTCAAACAATTCTTCGAAGGTTCCGAAACCACCAGGAAGTGTAATAAATCCATCGGACAATTAATGCATTTTCAATTTACGTTCATGCATGTTTTTAGTTGTTATTAGTTCCCTCAAACCCAAATGAACAACTTCTTTTAGTTTTAAAAATTCTGGAATAACACCAATCACTTTTCCGTGATTATCCAAAGAAGCTTGGGCGACCTTTCCCATAATACCAATCTTGGCAGCTCCATAAACTAACGTAATATTTTCTAGTGCTAAGGTTTTACCCAAAACCTCAGCTTGCGAAATGATGGTCTGGTCATTACCTTCACTACTGCCGCAAAAGACAGCTATGGATTTTACTTCATTCATTATAAAACGCCCTTTATCATTCTATCCTTATTAAAAACATCTTGCTTTAATTCCAATTGTTTGAATTCATCTTGTACCATCAATTGCTTTGTGTCTTGACCCAAATTTTCATTAATCTCAAAATACAATTGCCCTTTAGGCTTTAATAACATTTTTGACAATTGGGAGATTTTTCTATAAAATGACAAAGCATCATCATCTTTAACAAATAAGGCTAAATGTGGTTCATAATTCAAAACATTCGCGCTCATGGCTTCCTTTTCTAATTCACGAACGTAAGGTGGGTTTGAAACAATGATGTCAAATTTTAATTCGCCATGATTCCAATCAAGAACATCTGCTTCAATAAATTCAACTTCCAAGCTATTCAACAAAGCATTTTGTTGAGCGACTTTTAAAGCCTCTACTGAAACATCCAACGCATACACTTTTGCGCTAGGCAAATGCTTGGCCAACGTAATTGCAATACAGCCACTCCCTGTACCAATATCAAGAATGGAAATGGAAGTCTCTGTTTGGTTCTCCTTTATTATCCAATCCACCAACTCTTCTGTTTCTGGTCTGGGAATTAATACCGAGCTATCAACCTTGAATTTTAGTCCATAAAACTCTGTGTCACCAATTATATATTGAATGGGTTCATAATTCTGCAAGCGCTTAATAGCATCCTGAAACTTATCATACTTTTTTCCCGAAACAACTTGATATAGATTTAATGCTATATCAATACGTTTCAAACGGAGTAAACTCTCCGTCAAAATATGGAAAAATGATTCTGTCTCAGTTTCCGGGTAATAGCCAGATAGCTCTTTATTGAAATAGGTTTTTAGGGACTTTAAAATCATACCAAATCTTTTATCATCCAAACACCACAGGAATAGTGTCCAGTATTACCAAGTGGGCCTTCCAAATGTTCGAATCCGTTTTTTTCATAAATATGAATTGCGGCTTTTAGTTGAGAGGCGGACTCCAGATAGCATTTTTTATATCCTATTTTTTTTGCCTTTTCCAAGCACATATTAAAAAGCAGCTTCCCATACCCTTTGCCCCTAATTTTTGGAGAAAAATACATTTTTTGCAATTCGCAAACATCATTTTCAAAATCGTTCAACGGTTTTATACCTGCACCTCCTAATACTTCCCCATCTTCCTCGAGTACAAAATAAATTTCGTTACTTGCTTGATACGATTCAAACATTATTAGCGTTTCTTTGTCTTCATAAGCTGTCCCAACCAAAGCCAACCCAAACTCAGGAAAAATCGCCCTAATAATTTGCTTAATTATCAGATTATCTTCTCGTTTAATTTCTCTTATCAATACCTTACTCATACCAAATATTAAATCTTATTTTTGCGTAGTGAAGATACACGAAAAATATATAAAACGCTGTATTAAAATTTCTCAAAACGGATTAGGCTCAACGGCTCCAAATCCAATGGTTGGTTGCGTTATAGTTCACAACAATAAAATTATTGGAGAAGGATTTACAAGCCCTTATGGAGGCTCGCATGCAGAGGTAAATGCAATCAATTCCGTAAGGGATAAAATCCTCTTAAAAGAATCTACTTTATACGTTACGCTCGAACCGTGCTCACATTATGGAAAAACACCTCCTTGCAGTGATTTAATAATACAAAACAACATTCCGAATGTGATTATTGGTTGCGCGGATGACAACCCAAAGGTTTCAGGAAAAGGAATAACAAAACTAAAAACATCAGGTTGTAAAGTAACTATAGGAGTATTAGAAAGTGAATGCCGTAAACATCACAAACGTTTTTTTACATTTTACAATAAAAAACGTCCTTATATTATACTAAAATGGGCCGAAACAAACGATGGATTTATTGCCCCCGAATCAAAGAAGGAAAGTAAACCCATTTGGATAACAAACAACTATTCAAAGCAACTCGTACATAAGTGGCGAAGCGAAGAACAGGCTATTTTAGTAGGTGCTAATACAGTTTTACAAGACAATCCTCTACTAACTGTAAGAAGTTATAAAGGAAGGCATCCTGTACGTGTTGTAATTGACAGAATGAATAAACTTTCAAAAGATTATAATATTTTTAATGATGAAGTGGAAACCTTAGTGATTTCAGATAAGATTATTGATTTTCAATTGCCTGTTGCCCAACAAGTCTGTAAATTTTTATATAAACAAAATATTAATTCAATTATCATTGAAGGCGGTGCAAAAACAATTCAAACATTTATTGATGAAAATCTTTGGGACGAAGCAAGAGTGTTTATAGGTAAAGCTTTTTTTTATAAAGGAACTAAAGCACCTTTGTTAAAAGGTAAATTACTCTCGCAAACACCTTTATTAAATGATACTTTAAAAACTTATCTTAATGATTAAAAATTTAATCTTTGATTTTGGTGATGTATTCATCAATTTAGATAAGCAAGCAATGGAAAGGGAATTTAAGAAATTAGGCATTTCTCAAATTACAGAGGATATGCTTTATTGGGCGAATCAATATGAAAAAGGACTGGTTGATACAACGAGAGTTACAAACTATTTCTGTAATCAGTTTCCAAGTATCTCAAGTTCGCAATTTTGTAAGGCCTGGAATGCCATTATTTTAGATTTTCCAGAACATCGATTGGAGTTTATTGAAAATCTTTCTAATCAAAAAACATATAATCTTATACTTTTAAGCAATACGAACTCACTTCATATTGAAAAAGTGATTGAAAATATGGGAGTTCAAAGCTATAACCGCTTTAAAAACTGTTTTAATAAATTCTATTTATCACATGAAATTCATTTAAATAAACCCAATGCCGAAATATTTGAATTTGTTCTCCTAAAAAATAAATTTAAAGCTGAAGAGTGTCTTTTTATTGACGATACATTGGAGCATATTTTAACTGCATCGAAACTGGCGATTCATACGTGGCATATCGACCCAAAAGAACAGGATATCATTAACTTGTTTACAATTAAAAACAAATTGTTTTGATATATTTAATACTCAGCATATTAGCTTCAACTGCTATATTTATTTTATTCAAGCTATTTGATCGTTATAAAATTAATACACTACTGGCAATAGTGGTTAACTACATTACTGCTTGTATTAGTGGAGTTTTGAGCTATGACAGTCCTGTGAATATATCTCAAATCATTAGTTCTAAGTGGTTCATAGGTGCTATACTATTGGGGTTTTTATTTATTTCAATCTTTAACCTAATGGCTTTAACAGCGCAACGCAATGGGCTTTCTGTAGCATCGGTTGCAAGTAAAATGAGTGTTATTATACCTGTAATCTTCGGTATTTATGTTTACAACGAAACACTAGGAATTCAAAAATTAATTGGAATTGTTTTAGCATTAGTAGCTGTGTACTTAACGGCTATTAAAACAAAAGCCTCCTTTAGCTTTCGCAAAGGTTTACTATTCCCTTTTTTATTATTTTTTGGTTCGGGCGTCATAGATACTTCTATCAAATATTTAGAAAGCACCTATGTGTCTCCAAACGGAATTCCCATATTTTCTGCCACAATATTTCTTTGTGCTACAGGTATTGGAATAGTAATACTATTTTTAAAAGCAATAAAAGGTAATTTTATTTTCAATATTAAGAGTGTTCTTGGAGGTGCTATTTTGGGGGTGGTTAACTACTACTCTATTTTTTTCTTACTCAAAGCACTTCAATTTGAAAGCTTAGAAAGCTCTACCGTATTTACAATCAACAATGTAGCTGTAGTCATGGTCTCTACGCTTCTTGGATTAGCGTTGTTTAAGGAACACCTATCAAAAAAGAATTGGTTAGGAATATTTATGGCAATAATTTCAATATTATTAGTGACTTTAGCATAATATGGATACAAAAGACACCTATAAAACTATTGTAAGCGCTACGGAAGAAGTTGTATACAAAGATAAAAACAGTAAATTTTTTGGTTATGCATTTCCAGTCGAAAATGAAGAAATCATTAAGTATTACATAGACCTTTTAAAAAAACAACATCATTCTGCTAGGCATTGGTGCTATGCCTATCAACTAGGTACGGAAAAAATCATTTATCGAGCAAATGATGATGGCGAACCAAATAATAGTGCAGGCCAACCAATCTATGGTCAAATACAATCCAATGAACTTACAAATGTACTTATTGTTGTTGTACGTTATTTTGGTGGCGTAAAACTTGGTGTAGGAGGCTTAATCAGTGCTTACAAAACGGCAGCGCAAATGGCAATAGAGAATGCTAATATTATTGAAAAAACGATAGACTTAGATTACCTTATCACTTTTGACTATAAAAACATGAATAAGGTGATGCGGATTATTAAAGAAAAGCAATTAAATATTATAAATCAGAAACTGGAATTGGATTGTAAAATTCAAATTTCTGTCCGAAAAAAGGATTCTAAGTCTATTTTTTTCCTTTTTGATCAATTATATCAGATAGATATCAAGGATTTTATCGATTAAATTTGCAGTTTGTCTAAAAAGAATTTTGGGCATCGTGTAGGTCTGTTTGTTTTCATATCAATAAATGCCAAAATTGTATTGCCCAATGTTAAAATTTCACCAGCCTTATTTGTGATTTCATAATTAAATTCTATCGTTGCAGTAGGCAATTTTATGAGCTCCGTTTTAACACATATTTCATCATCATAACAAGCTGATTTTTTGTACCTTAAAGACAGTGATATCACGGGAAGCATTATGCCATCTAGTTCCATCTGCTTATATGATACTCCAAGGCTTCTTAACCACTCTATTCGCCCTATCTCCAGATAGTTAGAATAATTACCATGATAGACAACCCCCATTTGATCTGTTTCACCATATCTTACACGTATCTTAGTTTCGTTACACTTCATCTTGTTTATTTTATGGTTATGAAAATATTTTTGTACTTTGAGCTGGATTTAAACATGAGGAAAAAAAACTAAAAATTCAATAGCATTTGATTTTTTTTTTTAGAATTTTGTTCACATATTTGTCGGGTGGAAATACATATCAAGAAATCCCCAATTTCTTTTAATTTCTGCAAAATAACTAACTTTAATTTTTACAACGAGGGATGGGTGTAACTGCACAATCGGTATGGAATAACTGTCTAAAGTTTATTAAGGATAATATCCAACCGCAAGCATACAAAACTTGGTTCGAGCCAATTATTGCAGTTAAGCTATTAGATAATGCACTAAGCATTCAAGTTCCTAGTAAATTTTTCTACGAATGGCTTGAAGAGCATTATGTAAAAATCTTAAAAGTATCGTTAACAAAAGAGCTTGGAGAAAATGCAAAACTTGTATACGTCATTAAGATGGAAAACACGTATGGCAATAAGGAACCATTTACAGAAAAAATCCCGAGCTCAAATAGAGGTGCTCTGAAATCACAGCATGTAGAAATCCCATTAAAGAATAAGAGCCCTGAGCTCAAAAATCCGTTTGTTATCCCTGGGATTAGAAATGTAAAAATTGAATCACAACTTAATCCTAATTATAGTTTTGAAAATTTCCTTGAAGGAGACTCTAATAGACTAGCTAGAAATGCAGGTTTAGCAGTAGCTAACAAGCCTGGAGGCACATCATTTAATCCTTTACTTATTTTTGGAGGCGTAGGATTAGGCAAAACACACTTGGCTCACGCTATTGGTGTAGATATTAAAGACAAATATCCTGAGAGAACGGTATTATATATTTCTGCAGAGAAATTTACACAACAATATATTGATTCGGTAAAAAAGAATAATAGAAATGATTTTATACATTTCTATCAAATTATTGATGTATTGATTATTGATGATGTCCAATTTTTATCTGGTAAAACAGGAACTCAAGATGTGTTCTTCCATATTTTTAACCACCTGCATCAAAATGGTAAGCAAGTTATCTTAACAAGTGATAAAGCGCCTGTAGATATGCAGGATATTGAACAGCGTTTATTATCTAGATTTAAATGGGGGCTTTCTGCTGAATTGCAAAATCCTGATTTTGAGACTAGGGTTTCTATATTAAAAAATAAATTATATCGCGATGGTGTAGAAATGCCTGATGATATTATTGATTATGTTGCCAAACATATTAAATCAAACGTTCGTGAATTAGAAGGTGCCATCATATCTTTAATTGCGCAAAGTTCTTTTAACAAAAAGGAGATTACGATTAATCTAGCTAAAGAAATTGTAGAGAAATTTGTAAAAAACACCAAACGAGAAGTATCTATAGACTATATTCAAAAAGTAGTTTCAGATTATTTTCAAATGGATGTTGATACATTGCAATCTAAAACTAGAAAACGCCATATTGTGCAGGCAAGACAATTGGCCATGTTCTTCGCTAAAAAATTCACAAAAGCATCTTTGGCCAGTATTGGATCACAAATAGGAAAACGTGATCATGCTACAGTTCTGCATGCTTGTAAAACCGTTGATAATCTGTCTTCAACAGATAAGCAATTTAGAAAATACGTTGAAGACCTTTCTAAAAAACTCTCCCTTTAATAGTTAAAACAGATGACTACTATTTTAATGGTTTGTTTGGGCAATATATGTCGATCTCCATTAGCTGAAGGAATTTTAAAATCTAAACTACCCAAGGATAATTATTTTGTTGATTCCGCTGGAACTGGCAATTATCATATTGGAGCTTTTCCAGATAAAAGATCCATCGCAATTGCTAAAAAAAATAATATTGATATTACGGACCAAAGGGCACGTCAATTCTCAGTTTCTGATTTCGACAATTTTGATTATGTATATGTTATGGATTCCTCCAATTACCGAAATGTTATTCAATTAGCTAGAAATAATGAAGATATTTCTAAAGTGAAGTTAATTCTTAACGAATTGGGTAATATTTCCAATTTGGATGTCCCTGATCCATATTATGGTGGCGAATTGGGCTTTGAAAATGTATTTCAACTATTAAATCAAGCATGTGATAGAATAGCTACAAAATTGATTTTATAATCTGTTTGATCTATTTAATTAATCTGTATTTTTAAAAAAAATTAACAAATGAGATTTCTCTACTTAGCTCTTGCACTTATACTTTTTCCACTTTTTTCATCAGCTCAGATTACATTAGAGGAGTTTGGCCCTTCTTTTTCTAAACCAGTAAGCATAAAAAATGCCGGTGATAGTCGTTTATTTATAGTAGAACAAAACGGTTATATACGTATTTTAAAAGCAGATGGTACTTCGCCAGCTTCACCATTTTTGGATATAACATCTAAAGTTGAAACTGCTGGAAGCTTTGAAAAAGGATTTTTGGGTTTGGCCTTTCACCCTAACTATTCAAGTAATGGGTATTTTTACGTACACTATACTGGCGCCGATACAGTTGGGAGTATCCCTGGCGGAATAGATTCAATTGGATCAGATGGTCAAGTAGATTCCTATATAGTAAGATATACTGTAAGCGGCAATCCAGATATAGCTGATGCAAGCTCAGAATTGATAATAATGACTATTTCACACCCCTATGATGCACACTATGGTGGTGATTTGGCATTTGGTCCTAGTGATGGTTTTTTGTATATCTCAAAAGGAGACGGTGGCAACAGTCTTGGAGACCCAGACAATCGCGCTCAGGACTTGAGAGAACCTAATGGTAAAATATTACGTATAGATGTAGATTCTGCACCAACCACGAATACTTATGGCAATAACTATAGTATTCCTGGGACCAACCCGTATTCAGGTTCACCAGATGGGGCCTTTGATCCTCGGCAAGAAATTTGGTCTTATGGGCTTAGAAATCCTGCAAAATTCTCATTTGACAGTAGTGGAAACATGTGGATTGCAGATACTGGACAAGAAGATACCGAAGAAATTAATTTAAATACCGGAAATTTGAGTTCTTTAAATTATGGTTGGAGCTGTTATGAAGGTAGTTCCGCTTTTAATAATTTTACTGGGTGCAACTCGATTTCTCAAACCTCTGCTGTTCATGAATACGCTCATGCTAATGGCAGATGCGCCATAATTGGCGGGTATCGTTATCAAGGTAGTGCACAACCAGCGCTAGTAGGTAAGTATTTCTTCGCCGATTGGTGCAGTAATGAAATATTTATTCTTACTGAAAGTGGTGGGAGTTGGACCAGAACAACTTATGACGCATCATCAGCTAGCACAAGTAGATTTACCGGATTTGGTGAAGACATGAATGGTGAATTATATGTTATTGGACGTGGTGGAAGTCAAAAAGTGCATAAAATAAAACAATCCGGAGCCTTATCTACAAACACTAACGAGTCCATATTAAAGTTCAATCTAAAACCAAATCCTACAAATAACGGAAAGGTCACTTTAAATTTTTTAAACGGTATTTCTATAAAAGAGATTAACACCTACAATTTACATGGGCAAAACATAAAATCGAATTTTAGTCAAATAGATTCTAACACTATTAACTTAGAATTCAAAAATTTATCTTCTGGAATTTATATTATTGAAGCCATTTCTACTACAGGTGAAAAATCACAAAACAAATTAATTGTCAAATAATTTATAAACCAAGAGTTAATTTTTTGCGTATATATGTTGTAGTTTTATGAGACTATTAAATTTTGCTATGAAATAAACCATAACAATTAGGTAAATACCAACCGAAATGATAATGGTTTATTACATCTGACTTTTAAAAACAATAAATATTATCAGATGAAAAAATTGCTATTGCTCATTTTCTGTCTAAGTCTTTTCTTCATGACTTCGACAGATGCACAGACTATTGATTTAGTTAGTTTCGGAACAGGTTTTGATATGCCCGTGAGTATTAAAAATGCTGGAGATAACCGATTGTTTGTGGTTGAAAAAGATGGCTTGATTAAAATATTGAATCCCGATGGCAACATAAATGCAACACCCTTTCTTGATATTGATAATAAAGTAGTAAACATTAGCGGAGTTAGTGATGAACGTGGACTTTTAGGTCTCGTTTTTCACCCAAATTATAGCAGCAATGGGTTTTTCTATGTAAACTATATTGATAATAGTGGTAATACCGTGGTAGCAAGGTACTCTGTAAATACTGCAAATGCTAACCTTGCCGATGCAAATTCAGAATTAATATTATTGACTATAGACCAACCATTTAGTAATCATAATGGTGGGGATATGGCTTTTGGCTCTGATGGTTTTTTATATATTTCTTCAGGTGATGGCGGTTCTGGGGGTGACCCTGGTAATAGAGCTCAAGATTTAAACCTTTTATTAGGAAAAATACTAAGAATTGATGTTGACAATACAAGCAATGGTAACAACTATGCGATTCCCACAGGTAATCCTTTTTTTAATGATGGAGACAACACCACTTTGGATGAAATTTGGGCCTATGGATTAAGGAATCCTTGGCGATTTTCTTTTGACAGGCAAACAGGAGACCTCTGGATAGCAGATGTTGGACAAGGTTCGTTTGAAGAAATTAATATGGCTTCTCCTACGGCTTCTGGGATTAATTATGGTTGGAGATGCTATGAAGGCAATTCTGAATTTAATACTACCAATTGCCAAGATGTAGGGACTTTAACCTTTCCTGTTGGTGAATATTCGCATTCTAACGATGGTAATTTCAAATGCTCAATAAGTGGTGGTTATCGCTATAGAGGCTCTTCATACCCAAATTTTTATGGGCTTTACTTTTTTGCAGATTATTGCAGTAATGAAATTGGGACTTTAAAGCAAAATGGAGCTAATTGGGACATGACTTTAACTAGCCCTTTTGGAGGTAATGGCTGGGTTGCGTTTGGAGAAGATGTGAATGGAGAGCTATACATAGCAGGTATTAGCTCCAATACTATTTACAAAATTATTGATACCAACAGTTCCACGACGTGGTACGAAGATGCCGACAATGATTCCTTTGGAAACCCTGATGTTAGTCAAACGGCTAGCACACAACCTATAGGATATGTAAGCGATAATACAGATTGTGACGACACAAATGCCAATATTAACCCTAACGCTACTGACATACCAGACAATGGCATCGATGAAGATTGTGATGGTTCAGATATACTTACATGGTACGAGGATGCTGATAACGATACTTTTGGAAACCCAAATTCAAGTCAAACAGCAAATACTCAACCAAACGGATATGTAGTTGATAATACCGACTGCGACGATACTAATCCCGATATAAATACAAGTGCTTCAGAAATAGTTGATAATGGTGTCGATGAGGATTGTGATGGCTCAGATTTACATACGTGGTATGAAGATGCGGATAGCGATACTTTTGGAAATCCTGATGTTAGCCAAACAGGAAATACACAGCCTACCGGTTATGTAGATAATGACGAAGACTGTGATGATACAAACCCAAATATTAACCCAGATGCTGTTGAAATTGCTGACAATGGAATTGATGAAAACTGCGATGGCTTAGATTCATTAATTTGGTATGAAGATGCAGACAACGATTCATTTGGAAATCCTGATGTTAGCCAAACGGTTAGCACTCAACCAACGGGCTATGTAAGTGATAATAATGATTGTGACGACACCAATCCTAATATTAACCCAGATGCAACAGAAATTCCTGCTAACGGTATTGATGAGAATTGTGATGGGACTGACCAGGTAATTTGGTACCGGGACTTAGATAACGACACTTTTGGGAATCCTGACATCAGCCAAGTAGCGAATTCTCAACCTTCTGGTTATGTCAATAACAATGAAGATTGCAATGATGCAAATGCTGATATAAACCCGAATGCTAATGAAATTCCAGACAACGCTATAGATGAAAATTGCGATGGTGAATTTGAAGGACATATTAATTTCATTATGTATCCCAATCCTGCAGAAAACGAAGTTATTTTTAACTTTGGAGAAAACACTTTGCCAACAAGCATTGATTTTTATAATGTCTTAGGAAAGCATATTAAAACCAATGTAACATTTTCCGATAATCTAATACGAATTCCAGTTAATACATTCTCTAAAGGATTATATCTTATTTTTGTTGTTAAAGCCGACAACAATATATCTTACAGAAAATTAATAATCAAATAAAGCATGAATGACACCAAAGGGAGTCTGTATTTAGTACCTACAAGATTGGGTGATAATGCGCCACTGGAAGTTTTGCCAATTTCAGTAAAAAAAATTATTGAAGCCGTTGATGATTACATAGTTGAAAACGAAAAAACAGCTAGACGGTTTATAAAAATAATTAGCTCAAACAAATCACAACAATCTTTGAACATTCATATTTTGAATAAATATACCGAAGAAAATGAGTTGCCTAGCTATCTTGATGCTTGTTTGCAAGGAAAACATGTTGGACTTCTCTCTGAAGCAGGTTGCCCTGGAATAGCAGATCCAGGTGCAGAAATTGTAAGGATAGCCCATGAAAAAGATATACGTGTTATTCCATTGGTTGGTCCATCGTCAATTGTTTTGGCATTAATGAGTTCTGGGATGAATGGCCAAAACTTTGCATTTAATGGATATTTACCAATTGACTCATCAGAGCGGCGGTCTGCCCTAAAAAAGCTTGAACGTTTGTCACATGAGCTCAATCAATCACAGATATTTATTGAAACTCCATACAGAAATAATAAAATGCTAGAAGAAATATGCAGCAGTCTTAATGTAAACACCATGGTTTGCGTAGCTTGTGATATTACCTTACCAAATGAGTACATTAAAACAAAATCGATAAAGGACTGGAAAAATACAAATGTAGATCTTCATAAAAGGCCTTCAATATTTATCATCCAAAAAGACTAAAGAATTAAAGTAAGCTCGCTTTTGCTTTTTTATCCGCTTGAATAAAAGATGTATCGTAACCTGAGAACTTTTTCATATAAGCTCTAACTGTAGTTCCGTAGGCATCTGCAAAACCAACAGCCCCATAACTTCTCAAATATGTTTTCACACTTCCAGGTCCTGCAAGGTGAGCCGCTGCCAATATACCAGATTCTGTTACCAAAACACCATCAATATGTTTACCAACAAAACGCTTGATATCTCTTCGCAAAACCCATTTGTTTCTTGCCGTATTGGCTATAAATGCTTTTTCTTGAAGTTTAGGATTATATAGGAAATGGTCGGCATTATGTATACCAATGAGTTTAAGAGTATTTTTTCCAAATTGATATTTACCTAAATAACCCAGAGTGTTAACAGTAAAATAATTACCTCGTGATTCTTTAAAAGCCAATGCTTCCTTAAAACCAACAAATGACTTCCCTAAATTTGGCGTACAAAAATCTATATCATTAGAGGTATCCACAATAGGAACTTCTTCAATAGACACATTGTAACTAAGATCTAAACCTTGAACAGAATAATCGTCTATCTTCAACGTATCACCAGAACTAAATGCAACCAAATATGATGCAAACAATACAACGGGTATAACCGAATATGCTATTAATCTTTTATACATAATTTAAAATTTATAAAGCTCATTTATTTATGCTTAAAAGGCTTCAAATTTCAGCGTGCAAAATTACACAATTTTTTAATATATTCAAAATTAATCGTTTAAGTGTATTTTCTATAAGTAGAATAGATGAAATACAAGCTTATTTTTGCTATTAAACTCGATTGTAGGCAGTGGTACTTTTACTACGTTTAATACAGAAAAAATGGTTTTTAGAACATTAGATTTTGTATTAATATTAGACAAATTTACATCAAAACTTAAATAATACTGTCTAATTCTATTTTGATTTGTAAACAAATTATCAACAGTCTCATTAGTGCCTGTAATCATGCCATGTGCGCCATATCCAAAAGCAATGTTTAACCATTTTGGAAGATTACTTTCTTTAAAAAAGGCATGCATATTTGCGGATAACCAATACGTTTGTCCATTATAATCCTTAATGATTTCTTGGATAAAATTTTCACCCAGTTTATCCGGCCGCTGCTTTGCAAACTTAGTTCGATGAAAAGAATATTTTAACTGTAGTCGTTGCTCCTCCCATAACAATTCTTGGCCCACAAATAATCCTGTTCCAAATGCATTTGCTGCAATATCCGACCAAGAAAAACCCCATTCTTTAGAAAATCCATCAAAAATTTCAACAGCAGCTAAGAAGGTAAAACCAAATGTTGCACCATAAATTAGTTGATCCTTTTTATCAACACCGGCCCAATTCAAAACATCTGCACCTACTCTACCTATTTGATATGACGTAAATACATGGCCAAGCTTATCCATTTGCAACCATTCATCCAAATCGTCTATGGTATGAAACTTTGAACGTGCATAATCTTTATACCACAACGAATTAAGTCCTATGAGTGTTGCAGCACTCAAGGATGCTTCAGAAATAAATACTGCGTTGCGTCTTGATATGTTTAATGAATCACTAGGTTTAAAAAAACTTGTTCTATCTAATTGCGCAGAACAAGGAATACTTAATACAAATAATAGCGCGACATATTTATATAGATTACTCAATTTTAACGTCGTATACCCTGCTGTGACAAATACCTTTGATATTCTCTTGCATTTTGGTTGTGCTGAGATAATGTTTTAGCAAACTTGTGGTAACCTGGTTTTTTAGCATCTGCAGCAAAAAAGAAATAGTTGTGCTTTTCATAATTTAGAACGGCATCAATTGCCGAAATATCCGGCATAGTAATTAAACCAGGTGGAAGACCACCATACATATATGTGTTATAAGGGGAATCAATTTTTTTGTGCACATTTAGAACGCGTCTAATAATAGTGTTTTTATATTTAGGTAATTGATAGGCTGCAAATTTTATGGTTGGATCAGCATCAAGAGGCCACTTATTTTTTAATCTATTAATATATACACCCGCAATTTTAGGTTGCTCAAGGTGTTGTTTTGATTCTTCATAGACTATGGATGCCAATGCCATAACCTGATCTCGAGTCATACTTATCTGTTTCGCTTTCTCTAATCTAGAACTATTCCAAAATTTATTGTATTCTTTAAACATTCTTTCCCTAAAACCTTCGGCAGAGGTATTCCAGAAAAACTCATAGCTATTTGGCAAATACATCCCTAGAATTGTTGCATCCGTAAATCCGTTTTTTTCTATAAAGGAATTGTCCTCAAATGAATTTACTAATGACAAACTATCTGCTTCAATTTGATTTGCAATCCGCCCAGCCAACTGTTCCAATGTATTTTGATTATTAAAAGACACCCTTACAGGAATAGAATTACTTCTAATTGAATTAATAATATCATTATTAGTCATGTCCTTCTTAATACAAAACTTACCGGCTTTTATATGTGAGGTATATTTTTTTCGTGATGCCAATGCATCAAATGTTTTAATATCTTTTAAAAGAGGCTCTAAATCTTCTCGCACCTGTTGATAAGTAGCTCCTGTCGACACATAAATGCAGGCCTCATCATTAGTGAAAGCTGTATTTGGTGACAACATGGCTGTATATACAAAATAGGCAAAATAGGCAGCTACAACCAAACCAATTAGTGCTATAGCCAATAGGATTTTTTTAAAGTACATGCTTACTAATTAATTGAAATAAATATTCATTTTTATAGGTGTTATTAACTAAATTCCAATCCTCTTTCAACCCAATCATATTAAAACCTTGATTTGTAAAAAGTTTAATACTGGCTTGATTATCTTCGGATATATTGCAATATAATTGGTGTAAATGGAGATGCTTAAAACAATAATCACTTAATAATTGCAACGCTTCAGCTCCAAACCCCTTATTTCTTTTTTCTTTTCTTTTAATTAAAATACCAATGCCGGCTCGCCGATTAGAAAAATCGAAATCAAAAATATCAATCATTCCAATAGCTTGGCTATCATAGGTTGAAATTACTAATCGCAACTGTTTAACTTCATAAATATCTTTATGGGCGTTATCTAAATATTGTTTTATTAAAAATCTTGAGTATGGTGTTTGGGTATTACTTACCTCCCAGATTTCTTCGTTATTTTCGATGTCAAAAATAAAATCAAAGTCCTCGGGCTCTAAAGCACGCAAAAAAACTTGTTTCCCTTTTAAAGTTACCATGAAATTTCTCCTTTATAAACTTGTATTGCCGGACCAATGAGCCAAACATCGCTAAATCCATCCTTGTTTTTTTGAAAAGTCACTTTCAAATCACCACCTTCAGTTTTTAGAGTTATTATGTTTTTTTTGGTTTCTCCAATATAATTCATGGCTATTGCAACAGCTGTCACCCCTGTTCCGCAAGAAAGGGTCTCATCTTCTACCCCTCTTTCATAAGTTCGTACGGCGAATGTGTCGTCGTTAATTTTATTTACAAAATTTACATTAGCACCAGAATCGTTGTATGGAGCACCATATCTTATACATTCTCCAATAGATTTAACATCCAAAGTAACGAGGTCTTCAACAAATTCAATATGATGTGGTGAACCGGTATCCACGAATACGTGGTTTTTGAATTCTTGAACAGTAGATACATTTTGCATTTTTAATTTTACAATCTCCCCTTCAATTATGGCATGATGTTCTCCATCAATTGCTTCAAAAACGGCTGAATCTACTATAATACCTAAAAATTTCGCAAAAGCTATAAGACAACGTCCCCCGTTACCACACATACTGCTCACTTTGCCATCAGCATTATAATAGACCATAGTGAAGTCTAAGATGTCATGATTCTCCAATAAAATCAATCCATCAGCACCAATACCAAATTTTCTGTCGCATAAATGTGCAACAAGCTTCTTGTTGGTTTTATCAAAAATATCATTTCGATTATCCAAAATCACAAAATCATTTCCTGTGCCTTGATATTTGTAAAATGTATGTTCCATATAAGAAAGCAAAGATATAAATATTATACTGTATTTTTTGGTGTTAAATGAGCGTTAAATAAGTCGTTAAAAATCGTTAAAATCAATTAATCAATTCAATAATTTTTTAATTTTAATCGTTATCAAATCGTTGAACACATAAAAATTTAGATTAGAAAATGAAAAAGATTTTAACCCTAGTTCTTGCATCAGTCTTAGGAGGAGCAATTGCTTTAGGAACCTACCACATTTTTATTGAAAATAATAATACAATCACTCAGCAACACGAAATACATCCTTTAAGCATCCCAGTCAACTATGGTACAACAAACACCAATTTAGTCAAAGGGGAAGCTGTTGATTTTACTATAGCTGCAGAAAAAACAATACATACCGTTGTACATGTTAAAAACACTACAACAAGTTCAGGACAAATGTCTTTTGAAGATTTATTTTTGGGTCGACGCTCACAGCGTCCACAAATTGGTACTGGATCCGGAGTTATATTTTCTCCTGATGGGTACATTATTACCAATAATCATGTCATTGATGGCGCACAATCTATTTCCATTACACTAAATAATAATAAAGAATACGAAGCAGAACTTATAGGAACAGATCCAAAAACGGACATCGCCCTTTTAAAAATTGATGCAAATGAAGAATTACCATATACCACGTTCGCAGATAGTGATAATGCTAAAATCGGGGAATGGGTTTTGGCAGTTGGCAATCCGTTTAATTTAACCTCTACCGTTACTGCCGGAATAATAAGTGCGAAATCAAGAGATTTATCAGGAGGTAGCATACAATCGTTTATTCAAACAGATGCAGCTGTTAATCCAGGTAACTCTGGTGGTGCATTAGTAAACACTAATGGAGAACTCATTGGAATAAATACGGCAATAACCTCTCAAACTGGGTCTTATATAGGGTATTCTTTTGCAGTTCCCAGTAACATTGCGAGAAAAGTAGTTGAAGATATTATGGAGTTTGGCAATGTACAAAATGGTATATTGGGGGTAAGAGGAGGAACACTTAACAGCGGTACTGCTGAAAATTTAGGCGTTGACGAAACTGAAGGATTTTATGTAGATACCGTCGAAGAAAACTCAGGCGCTGATCAAGCCGGAATACAATCTGGTGATATTATTAAGAAATTGGATAATGTAGGTATTTCAAAGTTTTCCGATTTAAAAGGTTATTTAAACACCAAACGACCAAACGACATTATAAATGTGACCGTATTAAGAAAAGGCAACACAAAAACATTTCCTGTTAAACTACTAAAAAATGAGACCGTAAACCTTCCTGTCATTGGGACGTTGAAAGTTGCATCAAAAAACGAACTTAAAAAATACGGTACAATTAATGGTCTTAAAATTTCACGTTTAAGTGAACGCTATGAAAATGAATGGAAAGAATCAGGTATTAAAGAAGGTGATATTGTAACGTCTATAAATGGTGTTAAAATCAACTCGGTTGAAGATGTAGAACAAATTACAAATAAGCGCTCTTCAAGTGAACCATTGAGGGTAGAAATAATTAACGGTAAAGGTGAAAAAATTAGGTATCGTTTTTAAATAATTTTAGCATTTATATTAGGCAAAACCCTCATCCAGAAACATGGATTTGAGGGTTTTATTTTTTTGTTCAAATTGGCTACGAAAACGTTTGAAATATGTTACTTTTGCGCAAAATTGTAAACAACACAAAACTAAAATGTTATGAGTTTTAACGAAACTTATGAAAAAGAATTGTCGTTTCAAGCAGACCGTAGAAGAGCTACTGTTGAATTCATTAAAATTGTAAGTGATCTTTGGTATGACAAATCAATCGAATTAGTGATTTTTAGAAATCAATTAATAGATAGAAATGTAAGTCAAATTTTAAATCTTCATGAATATGCTGGAGAATTTGTTCAAAAACCAATTTCAATTTTCGATTCTGTTGAAATTGCACAAGCCATCAAAACTTTGGATGTTCCACCGGCCAAGCTTGATATCGGAAAGTTGACCTACGAATACCACCTCGAAGACGATAAATATAGCAATGCCATGTCATTTGTGTCCGATAAACTAAAAGATGCATCCAAAAACGGCACCATTAAACCTAAAGATGTGGTGTTATATGGTTTTGGTCGAATTGGACGATTGGTCGCCCGAGAACTCATGACAAAAACTGGACAAGGAGATCAACTACGTTTAAGGGCAATTGTAACCCGTGGAAAAATTGACACCACCGTTTTGGAAAAACGTGCTTCTTTGTTACGTAATGATTCTGTGCATGGTGATTTTCAAGGTACCGTAACTTCTGATGCAAAAAATCAAACTTTAATAATTAATGGTACTACTGTAAATATCATTTCTGCTGATAATCCTGAAGATGTTGATTATACCAAATACGGGATTAATAATGCTTTGGTTATTGACAATACGGGTGCATATAGAGATAAAGAAGCCTTAAGCCGCCATTTGGCTTCAAAAGGGATAGACAAAGTGCTGCTAACTGCTCCGGGGAAAGGCGTTCCAAATATAGTTCATGGTGTAAACCAATTTGAAAATGACCCAGAAAAAATTGATATTTTTTCTGCCGCTTCATGCACAACCAATGCCATTACACCCATATTAAAAGTTATAGAAGATTCCTTTGGTGTAAAAAGCGGACATCTTGAAACCATTCACGCTTATACCAATGACCAAAACTTGGTAGATAATTTTCATAAAAAATATCGTCGTGGTAGGGCCGCTGCCTTAAACATGGTAATTACAGAAACTGGGGCAGGGCAAGCCGTTAGTAAAGCCTTACCTTCTTTAGAAGGTAAACTAACCTCGAACGCTATTAGAGTTCCCGTTCCAAATGGTTCTTTGGCTATTTTAAGTTTGGATATTGAAAATGCAACAACTCTTGATGGTGTAAATTCCACCTTAAAGAAATATGCTTTGGAAGGTGATTTGGTCGAACAAATAAAATTTGAAATGAGCGACGAGCTGGTGTCCAGTGATATTGTTGGTAGCTCTGCACCTTCTATTTACGACAGCAAAGCTACTATTGTTCGTAAAGATGGAAAAAACATAATCCTATATATTTGGTACGATAATGAGTATGGATATAGTCATCAAGTTATTAGGTTAGCCAAGTATATTGCTCAAGTAAGGCGATTTACGTACTATTAATAAAAAAACATCCAAAAATTTAATATTATCGTATATATTTAGGCCTTGCAATTTGTGAGGCTTAGAAATTTAATATTTATATTTGCCAACAACCTATCAAATCAACCCTAATATGAAATCATTGAAATTCTCGATAATTACTCTTTTTTTAATTTTTGGTTCAACCTTTACTTTTGCACAGGAAGAAAAAAAACTCTCCCTAAATGATGGTACGATTGGTGATCAATTTGATTTTGTAATCAAACGTTCAAACAGATATCAAGACTTTAAAGTTGTTAAATCTACTTGGCTGACTACTTTAAAGGCTCATACCATCGATTCATTAAATGCCTTACAAACTAAGTTGGACGATACTAAACAATTAGTAAATACCCAACAAACTGAAATTGATGCGCTTAAATCTAATTTAACTAAAACGCAGGATACACTTACGGCTACAAATACCGAAAAAGACAGTATGGCGCTTTTTGGATTGCAAATGAGTAAAACCAGTTACAATATGTTAATGTGGTTAATCATTGCTGCGCTTTTGGTGTTTTTAATCACTTTTGTATACAAGTTTAAAAACAGCAATTCGGTTACAAAAGATGCAAAAAGTGCATTGGCTGAAATTGAAAACGAGTTTGAAGAGCACAGAAGAAATGCCCTTGAGCGTGAACAAAAAGTGAGACGTCAATTACAAGATGAACTTAATAAGCAAAAAGGATAGCTAGAAACAAGCTTAAAAATTATATAAAATCTGTAAATTCGTTTACAGATTTTTTTTTGCAATGAACATAGTACAAGCACAACTAGAACACCTAGACGACTTAGTCCCTTTATTTGATGGTTACAGAATATTTTATAAACAAGAATCAAATCAAGACCAAGCCAGATTCTTTTTAAAAGAACGGATTATAAATAACGAATCCGTAATTTATATTGCTTATCATAATGACAAGGCAGTTGGTTTTACACAACTTTATCCTCTATTCTCCTCTGTATCGATGGAACGTATGTATATATTGAATGATTTATTTGTATGCAGCGATGTCCGTGGTATAGGCGTTGGCCAAGAGCTAATACAGGCCGCTAAAAACTTATGTATAGAAAAACAATATAAAGGTTTGGGAATACAAACGGCTAACGATAATCCTGCACAGCATTTATATGAACGTGTTGGTTTTGTTAAAGATCCAGACTTACAATTCTTTTGGACCAATACAGCTAGGCATACGTAATGTCACGTATTGATTTTCTTGCAAAAAAAGACTAGCTTCTAATTAAATAAACTAACTTTGTTTAACAAATAATACAATGAGCTGAAAATCAATTTATTATAGCATTACAACCAATTAAAATTAAAGAATTATTTGTGCTTATGAAACTTCTAAGTTAATTAAGTTGAATAACAGAAGATATAATAAAAATCAATTTTAATTTTAAAAAAACTTTTATTATGAGACTTTTAATAATCTTTATACTCTCCCCTTTTTTTTTATTTAGCCAAACACAAATAGGAAGCGACATTGATGGTTTAGGTGTAAATGATCGTTCTGGCAATGTTAGTATCTCAAGTGATGGAACAATAGTTGCAATTGGTGCACCAGGTAACAATTATGTACGCGTATTTGAAAATAGTACTGGCTATTGGAAACAAATAGGAAATACTATTTATGGGAATAACTCTTTTGATAATTTTGGAAGCAGTGTAAGTTTATCAAATGACGGCTCTATTATTGCCGTAGGTAGTCCAGATACCGAAGTAGCAGGTTATGTGCGTATTTTTGAAAATAATTCAGGTGTTTGGACTCAAATTGGAGATGATTTAATTGGTGAATCAGAATATTTATTTGATGGTTGGTTACTAAATTTTAGTTTTGGTAAATCTGTTAGTCTTTCTGATGATGGCACTATTCTCGCAATTGGCGAAGACCGAGGCCCTTATTATCCTTGGGAACCTCAGTATGGAAGGGCGGGTTTTATCCATATGTATGAAAATATTTCAGGTGTTTGGACTAAAATGGGAAATCATATAAATAATTTAGGAATACATTATTTAAATGATATATCAATATCTTCAGATGGCTCTACCGTAGCAATTTTTAGTCTTGGTGATAATCCTTCAACTTTTGGTCGCCCTGGTCATGTAAATGTCTTTAAAAACACTTCTGATGTATGGACGCAAGTAGGCGTTACATTTTATGGGCTTGGGTATGGATTAAGTACAATAAATGATGTTAGTTTATCAGATAATGGTTATATACTGGCAATTGGAGGCTCAAGTACTAAAGTATATGAAAATATAGGGAATGTCTGGACTTTAATTAATGACAATATAGAGCTTGAAAATATATATGAATTTCCCGGTCAAGTTTCCCTATCTGGAGATGGTTCAATTGTTGCATTATCAGGATTTGATAATACAAGAATCTTTACAAGACAAGGCTTTGTTCGTATATATAAAAACGAATCAGGAACTTGGAATAAAAAAGGAGATGATATTTCGGGAGAATGGCTTGAAGATTTTTATCATAATATTAGCCTCTCAAGTAATGGTGGTATAATAGCCATAGGTTCAGAAACAAATGATGGAAATGGAGCAAATTCAGGTCATGTACGTATTTATGATTTAAGTTCTTTGCTATCATCTGAAGACTTTGTGTTATCGCAGTTTAGTTTATTTCCAAATCCAACAAAAGACCAATTTACTATTAATCTAAATAAAAATATAGAATTAGATTATATAAATATCTATAATTATTTAGAACAATTAATAAGTTCTACTCAAGAGACAACAGTTAGTACTTCACATTTATCCTCTGGTATGTATTATGTGGAAGTGATTACTGACCGAGGCAAATTGACTAAAAAACTGGTTATAGAATAGAACTCACTAAAATCAATCTATATGAATGCTGGAATTTACTAATTCCCAGAGATAAAAAACAAGCCTTTTCTTTCTAATCTAATATTTGCATCTTTGCAATATGCGTATAGACATCATTACGGTATTACCTGAATTGCTTAATAGCCCCTTTGAAGCTTCCATTTTAAAGCGCGCCATTGAAGCCAACTTGGTTTCAGTGCACTTTCATAATTTACGGGATTATACTACCGATAATTACAAATCTGTGGATGACACCCAATTTGGTGGAGGTGCAGGCATGGTTATGATGGTAGAACCCATAGATAAATGCATTTCTGCACTTAAAGTAGAACGAGAATATGATGAAATTATCTATATGACACCCGATGGTGAAACCTTAAACCAAGGGATTGCCAACCATATTTCTTTAAAGAAAAATATTATTATTCTTTGCGGACATTATAAAGGTGTAGACCAACGTGTCCGTGACCATTTAATAACCCGAGAAATCTCTATTGGAGATTATGTATTATCTGGCGGTGAGTTAGGCGCTGCTGTTTTATGCGATGCTATAATTAGATTAATCCCAGGAGTTTTGGGTAACGAATCATCCGCATTGACAGATTCTTTTCAAGACAATTTATTGGCACCTCCCATTTACACCAAACCAAGAGAGTATAAAGGTTGGAAAGTACCAGAACTGTTATTTGGTGGAAATTTTCCCGAAATAGAAAAGTGGCGGGAAGAACAGGCCTATCAACGCACCAAAGACAGGCGCCCAGATTTGTTAGAAGATTAATATCTACTCATCAATATGAGGAGTCCCGCAAGTTATCGCGAGGTAACACTATAAAAATTACACTTATTAATTGTCCATTATTAATTATTAATTATCTTTGCAGCCAATTTCGGGTTAACCTCTGGCGATAATCGTGAATGTTGTTTCGGATTAACTATTAAAAAGATTAAAATGGAATCTTTAGTAAAATTTGTACAAGACGAATTTGTATCAAGAAAAGACTTTCCAGAGTTTGGTGCTGGAGACACAATAACTGTGTATTACGAAATTAAAGAGGGTAGCAAAACACGTACTCAGTTTTTTAGAGGTGTTGTTTTACAAAGAAGAGGAACTGGTAGTTCTGAAACATTTACCATCAGAAAAATGTCTGGATCTATTGGCGTAGAACGTATCTTCCCAGTAAACTTGCCAGCATTGCAAAAAATTGAAGTGAATAAAAGAGGTAAAGTTCGTAGAGCTCGTATCTTCTATTTTAGAGGTCTTACCGGTAAAAAAGCAAGAATCAAAGAAAGTAGACGCTAGTTTTATTTTACTTTCAAAATTTTATAAAAAGCCTAGGAAAAATCCTAGGCTTTTTCATTATCAACAATTGTTAATAAACCCAGTTTATAAATGGTTGATATCTATATGTTTGAAAAGTTTGATTTTTTAAAATCTTATTTTAAATTAGCACAAGAATTAAGGAAAAGAATCATGAAAATTGATTTGAAATTGCGAAAGTAGTTATCTTTAATTTTTCATAAAGTAACGTTCTTTATATAATTGTTTTTTGAGAGTTTTAGAAGCCATGTGTATGCATGTGTAATTCTAGAAATCATGATATTTTAAAAAGTGTTGCATGTTTAGGCAGGCAAAAACTGGTAAAATTGAAAGTTTCCGAAAATAGCAGGATCGAAAGTGAAACCTAAAGGAGGAAGCAATGCTTTAGAGAATACAAATCATGAAAATGGTGAGTAAGGGATAAAGGATCAAGGAAAACAATTAACATGAAACATTTGAGTAACAAGTCAATACATTTTGAAAGTTGCGATATGTTTCATTTGAAATAGTGAAACTTGAATCGAAAAGGATAGAAGAATGGAAATTCAGAAAATCTGAAGTTAGCAGCAATGTTAAATAGGTCATGGGAAACTGTTTCATAGAAAGCCATGTCAGAGTAGCTCGTCTACAGTGATATGGCTTTTGTTATTTTAGTGGTATATTATTAATTTATCGTCTATTTAATAAAAACCTTATTTCTATTTATTATCCTTCTAAATCTTATGTTTCTTGTCGAGTTCGACACTGAATTAAATGCATTCAATGGCCAAATTTCGTATATTCGCATCACGAAAAATAAATCTCAAATCGGCACTTATTTTTCGCATTTCAAAACTTAATTTATTTCGTATCAATGTCAAAAATTATTTATACTAAAACAGATGAAGCTCCAGCACTAGCAACTTATTCTCTGTTACCTATAGTAAAAGCCTTTACTAAATCATCTGGAATACAAATAGTAACGAAAGACATTTCTCTTGCAGCTAGAATATTAGCTGTTTTCCCTGAGTATTTGACTGATAATCAAAAAGTATCGGATAGCCTAGCCGAGCTTGGTGAACTTGTAAAAACACCAGAGGCCAATATTATCAAACTACCCAATATTAGTGCGTCTATCCCACAGCTAAAAGCGGCTATCAAAGAATTGCAATCTAAAGGGTTTGCGATACCTGATTATACAGATATGCCAAGCAACGATAAAGAAGCTGAAATAAAATCACGTTACGATAAAATCAAAGGGAGTGCTGTAAACCCAGTACTTCGAGAAGGAAACTCAGACAGACGAGCACCTAAAGCTGTTAAGAATTATGCGAAAAGGAACCCACACACCATGGGAGCTTGGACCAAAGATTCTAAAACGCATGTCGCAACAATGAAATCTGGTGATTTTGCTCATAACGAAAAATCCATAACACTTACAGAAGCAACAGTAGTAAACATTGAGCATATAGATGATAAAGGAACTATTACGGTTTTAAAAAATAATATTGACTTATTAAAGGGTGAAATAATTGATGCTACAGTAATGAACAAAAAAGCACTTGTTGCTTTTTTAGATGAACAAGTAGTCGATGCAAAAGCTAATGATTTGTTGTTTTCGTTACACATGAAAGGTACAATGATGAAGGTTAGTGATCCTATTATTTTTGGCCATGCCGTAAAAGCTTATTATAAAGTAGTTTTTGAAAAGCATAGTGAAATTATTAAAGAATTAGGCGTCAACGTAAATTCTGGTATTAGTAATCTTTTAAGTAAAATTGAAGAATTACCAGAAGCAAAGCGCAAAGAAATAGAAGCGGATATTCAAGCGGTATATAAAAATGGGCCCGCCGTAGCCATGGTGAATTCAGATAAAGGTATTACCAATTTGCACATACCAAGTGATGTTATCATTGATGCTTCTATGCCTGCAATGATTCGTACGTCAGGACAAATGTGGAATGCTGAGGGCAAACTTCAAGATACCAAAGCTGTTATCCCAGATAGTAGTTACGCAGGTATTTATGCAGCAACCATTGATTTTTGTAAAGAACACGGAGCGTTTGATCCTACAACAATGGGAACAGTTCCTAACGTTGGGCTTATGGCACAAAAGGCAGAAGAATATGGATCTCATGATAAAACTTTTGAAATTCCATCCAACGGTAGTGTTCGCATTATAGATACTTCTGAAAACACGTTAATTGAACATAATGTTGAATCTGGTGATATTTGGAGGATGTGCCAAGTTAAAGATGCACCAATCCAAGACTGGGTTAAGCTTGCAGTTACAAGGGCTAAAGCATCTCAAACACCTGCTGTGTTTTGGTTAGATGAAAATAGGGCACACGATGCAGAATTAATCAAAAAGGTAAATACATATTTAAAAGATTACGACACAACAGGTTTAGACATAAGGACATTATCCCCTATCAAAGCAACGTTATTTACATGCGAAAGAATTATAAAAGGAAAAGATACGATATCCGTTTCTGGAAATGTTTTACGTGATTATTTAACAGACCTTTTTCCGATTTTAGAAGTAGGAACAAGCGCAAAAATGCTGTCTATTGTTCCCCTTATGAAAGGCGGTGGTTTATTTGAGACCGGTGCTGGAGGGTCTGCCCCCAAACATGTCCAACAATTGTTGGAAGAAAATCACTTGAGGTGGGATTCTTTAGGTGAGTTCTTAGCACTTGCAGTATCGTTAGAACATTTTAGTGAGGTCAACAATAACAGAAAGGCAAAGATATTGGGTGAAACTTTGGACGATGCAACCGAAAAATTATTAGAAAACAAAAAAGGCCCTTCCCGTAAGGTTAAAGAATTAGACAACAGGGGAAGTCATTTTTATTTAGCCTTGTATTGGGCTGAAGCTTTAGCTTTTCAAAATGAAGATGAGGATTTAAAAAAAGAGTTTGCTCCAATTGCAAAGCAGTTATTAGTAAACGAAGATGCTATTGTAAAAGAGCTAATTGATATTCAAGGTCACCCGGTAAATATTGGTGGATATTATAATCCCAATGAAGCACTCGTGTATAAAGTGATGCGGCCAAGTGAAACACTGAATACTATTTTAGGGTAGAAAAAATCATACATTAATTTTAAGAAGCCTCCTTTAGAGGCTTCTTTTTTTGAATTTCTTCGAGGAATTCAAATCGACTTTACCTGATAATAAAAAGAGTTAGTCCATTATTGAAGCAATTGAATTATGCTTATTTTTGAATTATGAGTTTTACTAAAACAACAGAACAAGATTCCAATCACGAGCACTTAGAAAAAATGAGTGTTGGTGAGTTACTCAATAACATTAATAGTGAAGATAGAAGGGTACCTTTTGCAGTAGAAAAGGCAATACCTCAAATTGAGACTCTAGTAAAACAGGTCGTAAGACAATTAAAATCTGGTGGTAGATTATTCTATTTAGGTGCCGGCACTAGTGGTAGATTGGGCATCGTTGATGCATCAGAGTGCCCTCCAACTTTTGGTGTGCCTCATGAATTGGTCATTGGTCTAATTGCAGGTGGTGACTCAGCAATTAGAAAAGCCGTAGAATTTGCAGAGGATTCTACAATTCAAGGGTGGAAAGATCTTCAAGAATTAAACATTAATAAAAAAGACTTCGTAGTTGGCATAGCTGCTTCAGGGACCACGCCATATGTTATTGGAGCTCTTAAAAACTGTAATAAAAATAATATTGGTACAGGTTGCATTACCTGTAATATAAATAGTCCTTTATCCATAACTGCACAATTTCCAATAGAAGTCGTTGTCGGTCCAGAGTTTGTAACTGGAAGCTCAAGAATGAAAGCTGGAACTGCGCAAAAATTAGTCCTAAATATGATAACTACTGCAGCCATGATACAATTGGGTAAGGTTAAAGGAAATAAGATGATCGATATGCAATTGAGCAACAACAAGCTTGTTAACAGAGGGGTAAAAATGGTAATGAACGAATTAAAGATATCTGCAAAAGAAGCTTCGGAATTGCTGGACAAACATCAAAGTGTAAGATTATCAGTAAAAGCATATATAGATGGAAACAAAAAGAACAAATAAAAATTTGCTAGCTAAAGGTCTCAAAAAAATGGCAATTGCTTTAATATTAATGTTTGCTGGGCCAACCCTATTTTTTATTACTACAAGTAATAAAGAAAAACCATTTTATATACTTCTCTTAATTATCAGTATAATACTATGTGGTAGTGCAATATTTTTTGCTTTTAAGGGTATTCAAACTATTATGAACAGTTTATTCGATAAAAAAACTAATTCAAATTAATTTCTGGTTTTGGGGTAGTAGGGTTATAACCAAATGTTTCATCATTAATTGTTATATTAAGCCTATCTAATATATAGTTAATTATTGCATAATGATGAATAGCATGACTATTGGCTTGAGCCAATACAGCTCCAATAGTATATTCAATTTCAACTTTTCCCAACCCTAAGTCATCAACAACGTTAATTGTAGTATTCGGACTAATATTTGATAGTTGATTTAATGTATCAATAACACGTTTTACATTTTTAAAAGCATAATCACAATCTTCATGCATTTTTTTGTCACGAGTCCTATTTGTTAAATCGATTTTCCGCAAAGCATAACCGTCTAAAATACAGTCATAAAAATCTATAATATGTCTGATGTGGGAACCAATACAAGAAAAATAAGGCGGAATAGAGACATTGCATAAATCTGGATTTGTTAAAACAGACAGTAAAGATTTTGATTTGTTAAGCGTATTTATAGACGATTGAATGATTATATTCATGGAAACTAATTTAACTAAATAATTTGAATGAAAAAATTGTTTTTTTATTAGTCTGAGTTGCTAGATTACCTTACACGGTTGCATAAAAAAAACCCTTCATATTCCTATGAAGGGTTTCTAAAAAAGGCGGCGACCTACTCTTCCACAATAGTAGTACCATCGGCGCTAATGGGCTTAACTTCTCTGTTCGGGATGGTAAGAGGTGAGCCCCATTGCTATAACCACCTTAAGTCTTTGAACTGGCATTGGGACCTTATAGGTCCACAATCCAGCTCTTAATAACTTAACATATTGAAAAAAATTACATAAAAAACACAGTAACCACTTTAAAAAGAGCGGTCGTACAATAAGCCTATGGGTTATTAGTACTACTCGGCTATGACATTGCTGCCTTTACACCTATAGCCTATCAACGTGGTAATCTCCCACGACCCTTTAAAGAAATCTCATCTTGTGGTAGGTTTCGCGCTTATATGCTTTCAGCGCTTATCCCTTCCAAACGTAGCTACCCAGCAATGCTCCTGGCGGAACAACTGGTACACCAGAGGTTTGTCCAATCCGGTCCTCTCGTACTAGGATCAGATCCACTCAAATTTCTAACGCCCACTGTAGATAGAGACCGAACTGTCTCACGACGTTCTGAACCCAGCTCGCGTGCCACTTTAATGGGCGAACAGCCCAACCCTTGGGACCTTCTCCAGCCCC
>Ga0316189_10000576_pt1 | contig 36763 bp, 33 predicted proteins | sample LowCovwburrow_MG_FD_204930 | JGI IMG/M metagenome (GOLD analysis project Ga0316189, IMG submission 204930) | Coastal sediment microbial communities from Maine, United States - Lowes Cove worm burrow | ecosystem: Environmental > Aquatic > Marine > Coastal > Sediment | place: USA: Maine...
GGGTCGCCAGTGGTTGTGCTAGGCCACAACTACGATATCGCGTGGGGCTTCACCAATACGGCCAGCGATGTTCAAGATTTATATATCGAGAAAATAATTGATGAAGATAGCTATATGTCCCCGTCTGAGCCGATGCAATTTGAGAAACGCACGGAGATTATCAACGTAAAAGGCCAGGACCCCGTTACCATCACAGTCCGTAGCACCCGAAACGGGCCGCTATTATCAGACCTTGGCGGTAGTCGCTGGCAGATTGGTGGCAAGGGCTATGGCTTATCACTGAAATGGGTAGCCCTAGAAGATACGGATACAGCCATCGCTGCTGGCTACCGGATGACCAATGCGAAAGACTTTGAGGATTTCCAAGCATCGGGGCTTGCTTACATGGGACCCCAGCAAAATATGGTCTATGCCGACACTGCTGGAAACATCGGATTCAACTCCCCTGCCCGCGTTCCCATCCGCCACGCTGATAATGCTATCCGCGGCCGCATTCCATCACCGGGCTGGATCGCCAAGTATGATTGGCAAGGCTATATCCCGGCGACTGAAATGCCGATGAGATTTAATCCAAAATCGGGCATGATCGCGACGGCCAACGAAAAAATAGTCGATGATGACTATCCTCATTTTTTGACTGGGGACTGGGCACCCTCGTATCGCTCAGACCGTATCTATACTCTGCTGAAAGAAAAAGCTCCGCATGACGGCGCAACATTCCTCGATATATTAGGCGATGTCAGGTCGAACGCCGCCGCTGACTTGTTGCCCCCGATGCTAGCCGGCGCCGACAACTTGCCGGAGGATATACGCGAGACCTTAAGGTCTTGGGATTTTCGCATGACGACAGACAGTGTTGAAGCGATGATATTCGTTGCTTGGCAGCGGAATTTCGCCGCAGCGGTTTACCGCGACGAACTAGAGAATTTGTTCGACAGCTATGTCGGCAGAAAACCAAAGTTTATAGAGTCTCTATTTTTGAACCCCGAAATCGGCGCTTGGTGGTGCGATGACAAAGCCACTGATGCTACCACTGAGACCTGCTCCGATCAGCTAGAAAAAAGCTGGGTCGCTGCGAACACTGAGCTAAGGAGAAAACTGGGGCCTGACTGGACGACATGGTCGTATGGGCGATTGCATGTGGTTCACCAAGATCACACTCCGTTTTCAAAAGTGCCCCTTTTACGCGATTGGTTTGGTTCAACGATCCCACAAGACGGCAGCAATTATACGGTGAATGTCGCAGGCGTCAGCTTCAAAAATGAGGACACCTATACATCCCATTACGGGCCGAGTTACCGTGCTGTGTATGATCTAAGTGATCTCCGCGCCTCAACATTTATGCTTCCCACAGGCCAAAGCGGGCACTTTTTGTCCCCTTGGTATTCAAACATGATCAAGCCTTGGCAGCGCGTGGAAGGATTCACCATTCCCCACTGGGACGGTAGCGAAGAGGTCGAACACACCATTACTATCCGGCCAAATACTATCAAGCCAAATACTATCAAACCTGAGTCCGATCGATAGGTATAGTTAATTGTTGTTAACCTGAAGTACATAATTCAGTCATATGCTTGCAGGGCTCAGGGTTTTGGCCCATAGTAATACCTAATAAGATGAATGAATAAATCAGAGGCATGTTGTGGCAGACGATAGCGAACGCCCGATAATCAAAAAAGTCAAAAAGGTCCAAGCTGCCGGTGCGCATGGTGGAGCCTGGAAGGTTGCTTACGCCGATTTCGCGACCGCGATGATGGCATTTTTTATGCTGATGTGGCTTTTGAATGTGGCCCCGCCTGAGACATTGCAAGGTATCGCAAATTATTTCAAGCCGACAGCCACTCCGATTCAAGGTGGTGATCCAAGTCCTTTTTTTGAGCCTGATGTTGGGAAAGCAACTCAGGAGATTATCGTTTCTGACCCTAAGGACGGCGGACCCGAAAGCGCAGAAGGGTCAAATTCATCAGAGACTGATGAAGACGATCAGGCGCAGGAAATGGAAAATCAAGCCCTTGATAATTTGGAAGCCCAAATCCAACTCGCATTGCAAAAATCTCAGGAAATTAAGGCCCTAGCCGATCAGATCCAGTTCGAAAAAACCGAAGATGGATTGAAGATTCGTATCATAGACCGGGATCAGCGCCCGATGTTTCGTCCGGGCACGGCCGAGCTATACGGCTATGCACGAACAATAATGGCAGAGATTGGTACGCAAATTGAGGCCATGCCTAACAGGGTAGCAATTTATGGGCATACCGATAGCACGCCTTTTTCCGGCTCACCGGATCGCTCAAATTGGGAATTATCGGGCGAGCGCGCCAATGCAGTTCGACGGGTTCTTAGGGCGCGCGGCATCGAGGACAACAGGGTCTTTGAAATTGTAGGCAAGGCATCGACCGAGCCGCTGTTCATCGACAACCCAGCACGAAGTGAAAACCGCCGCGTCACTATATTAGTTCTGCGCGAAGTGCCCGTCTTGCCGGGCCCCATCGTTGACGGCTACTGATAGCGCTTCCCAAATCGGACTTCCTTCTCCATAATAAAGACATTGAGTTTTAATCGCGGGGGCTAGAAACCATGGAAACGATTGAGCCAGCCATGCAAATGTGGTTGACCTTTGGTGTCATTCTTGGCGCTATTGTTGCCTATACGAACGATCGAATCCCGCTTGAGATAACCTCAATAACTACCGTTGCCGTCTTATTGGTACTGTTTCATTTTTTCCCTGTCCCCGGCGAAGATGGGGGTAATATACTCGACACTCGGGCCTTGCTTAAGGGCTTTTCTGATCCGGCATTGATCACCGTTTTGGCGCTGTTGGTTGTGGGACAAGGCTTGGTTCAAACTGGCGCGCTGAATGCGCTAGCCCGGTTAATGATCGATATAGGCCAGAAATATCCCCGAGGAATCATTGTCGCAACGCTAGTCGTCGTGATGATTACCAGTGCCTTTTTGAACAATACGCCGGTTGTTGTGATTTTCATTCCAATCCTAGTGGCCCTTGCCGAGAAGATGGGGCAACAGTCGTCTTCAGTAATGATGCCACTTAGTTTCGCTGCCATTCTAGGCGGTAACTTAACCATTATTGGCTCCAGTACCAACCTCCTGGTAATTGGTTCCTATGAGCAACAAACTGGTTTAAGTGTCGGCTTTTTCGACTTTACTGTGCCCGGCGCTTTTCTAGCAGCAGTTGGCCTGATTTATCTGCTTTATATTGCACCGCTATTGCTCAATCGGCGAGCCAATATGGCGACACAGTTGGCGGATGGTAAAGGTAAGCAGTTCATCTTCCAGATCGAGGTTTCTGAGAGTGACCAGCTTCACGGCGAAGAGGCCATTGTTGGCATGTTCCCCAATTTAAAAGACCTAACAATTAGAATGATTGAGCGCGGTTCTGAGAAACATATTCCGCCCTTTGATGACATCCAATTGCAAACCGGCGACCGGGTTTTGGTGGCCGCCACCCGTGGGGCTATGACGGAACTGATGAACGCCTCACCATATGCCATCTCAGGCGCCGAGCAAGGCCACACCGAAACCGATGTTGAGCAGCGCCGAGTAGTGGCCGAAGTTGTCGTCGCGCCGGCGTCAAGAATGGATGGGCGCACTCTGTCGCAAACCGGTTTCAGGGCTGAAACCGGATGCACCGTTCTAGGGATTCAACGACGATCCAGAATGATTCGCGCATCGATTTCGAAGCTTCGCATCGAAGCGGGCGACGTGCTTCTCGTCATGGGTAGCCAAGCCAATGTGATGAGTCTGCGAAATAACCGCGATGTCTTGTTGTTAGAATGGTCAAAGGCAGAAGTTCCGATGACAGAGCTTGCACCCCGTGCGCTAGGCGTATTTGCAATGCTAGTGGTGCTGGCGGCCTTCCAAATCATACCGATTGTTATTGCCGCAATGCTGGGTGTTGTCGGCATGATATTGTCTGGCTGTTTGAACATTCGCCAAGCGGCCCGGTCGATTGATCGGCGTATCTTCACCATTGTCGGCGCGGCCCTAGCGATGGGTGTTAGCATGTCAGCGACAGGTGGAGCCACTTGGATCGCCGACGGCGTTCTGCATTTATTATCCGATGCGCCCATGTGGGTCTTACTTTCGGGCTTTTTCCTCATCACTGCTATATTGACAAATATACTGTCAAATAATGCGACAGCGGTCTTGTTTACGCCGATTGCCTTATCGGTCGCCGCTAAGTTGGGGGTCGATCCAATGCCGTTCATCGTAGCGGTGATCTTTGGCGCTAACTGTAGTTTTGCAACACCAATGGGATATCAGACGAATCTATTGGTGATGGCGCCGGGGCACTATAAATTCAAGGATTATGTGATTGTCGGAACACCTTTGATTTTTGTCATTTGGATCGCCTATACTGCGTTCGCTCCATGGTATTATGGATTATTGTAAAGGCTGATGTAACTCATGACGACCCAAGGTGTTCAGTTTCCAAGGTTCTATGTGACCGCTCCCGGTGAGTGTCCCTATATTGAAGGTCGCGAAGAACGTAAGGTCTTTTCCGAGCTAACCGGCCCTGATGCCTCCGCGCTGAATGAAGCGTTGGGGCGCGTTGGGTTTCGTCGCAGTCAAGATATCGCTTACCGCCCGGCGTGCGAAGGCTGCGCCGCTTGTGTTTCTGTTCGAATTCTTGTCCACGATTTTCAGCCAAGCAAAAGCCAGCGGCGCATTCTTGGTCGTAATACAGACCTTGATGGGTCGCCGAAAAAACTGACCGCCACAACGGAACAATTTGATTTGCTTGGTCGCTACCTTAACACCCGCCATGAAGGCGGCACGATGAACAGCATGACCTTTGAAGATTATCAGGAAATGGTCGAAAAGAGTCCCGTTGCCAGTGCGCTGTTCGAGTATCGCCACCGCTTAACGAACGACCTGATGGGCGTCGCGCTGACCGATGTGATGAGTGACGGCCTATCAATGATTTATAGCTTCTTTGAGCCGGACCAGCCTGCCCGCAGCATGGGGACTTGGATGATCCTGGATCATGTAGAGCGCGCGAAACGAAACGCATCAGATCATGTCTATCTAGGCTACTGGGTCAAAGAAAGCCCCAAGATGGCTTATAAAGCCCGGTTCACGCCAATGGAGCGACTCAGCGCTGAAGGATGGGTGCCCTTATTGGACGAAGACCGGACGCAAAGCGATTGACTCTAATCGCGCTTGCTATCGCGCCCCAAACTCCCCTATGATTATCCCTCTGCACGACCTCGCAAGCATGGCTATTCTGGGGAGACAATCCATGAGCAAGACAGAAGATTCAACCAAATCGAAGACGCTAATTTCGCGCAGACACATGATCCGCAGCGCGGGCGTGCTTGGATCTGCAGCCCTGCTGGCGGCATGCGATAGCACCGATAGCAGTCAGGCTTCGGCTCCCTTGATTTTGGGCAAAAAGCGATCGCTGAAAATGGTCACCACATGGCCAAAGAATTTTCCCGGCCTAGGCACCGCAGCAGAGCGTTTCGCTGATAAGGTTGAGGCCCTGTCCGACGGGCAGATAACAATCCGCGTATATGCTGCAGGCGAACTGGTTGGCGCGCTGGGTGCGTTTGACGCTGTCAGCCAAGGCAAGGCTGATATGTATCACGGTGCTGAATATTACTGGCAAGGCAAGTCGCCGGCATTCAATTTTTATGCAGCCGTGCCGATGGGCATGAATGCAGTGGAGATGTCCGCATGGATTAGATACGGCGGCGGGCAGGAACTGTGGGACGAATTATCGGGCCAGTATAATATTAAGCCTTTCCTGTGCGGCACTAGCGGCGTTCAAATGGGCGGCTGGTTTAAAAACGAAATGAACACAATTGATGATTTTAAAGGCCTGCGTATTCGAATGCCGGGGCTTGGCGGTGAGGTTATGAAGCGCGTTGGCGCGACGCCCGTCACCAAAGCAGGCGGCGAAATTTTCCAGGCGCTGAGCCAAGGAAATATCGATGCCACCGAATGGGTTGGCCCTTGGAACGATCTGGCCTTCGCCTTCCATACCATTGCCGATCATTATTATTATCCCGGCATTCACGAGCCCGGCACCGCTTTAAGCCTTGGCTTGAATAGCGCTGTATGGGAAGACTTTAGCCCACAAGAAAAAGCTATTTTTGAGACTGCGGCTTTGGCGCAGCACGAGGAAACACGGGCGGAGTTTTACGCCAACGATGCCCGTGCGCTGAATAGCTTGATCAATGAGCACGGGGTCAGCGTAACCCGCTTTAGCGATGATATTCTTGCACGTCTTGGTGAGGTGTCGGTCGAGGTGCTGCGCGAGACCGCTGACGGTGATGACATAACCGCGCGGGTCTTTGAAAGCTTTAGGCAGTCTCGTTCCAATAGCATGGAATGGGGTGCCATCTCCGAGGAAGCCTTTGCTTCAGCCCGGCGCTTGTCTGCAACTTTATAAGGGCTGAGACCTATGCTGGCCATCGCCAAATCCTTGGACGTCGCAAACAATCGAATAGGGCAAATCGTCTCAGTTACCCCTCTCCTTTTGGTATTGGTCCAGTTCACGCTTGTCCTGATGGTCCACGTCTTTGGTATTGGATCAGTAAAGGCGCAGGAGAGCTTGCAATATATCAACGCGCTCATGTTCATGGGCGGGGTTGGCTATACGGCCCTCGCCGGGGAGCATGTCAGAGTTGATATCTTTTTCCATAAGATGGAGCAAGGAAAGCGCGACCTTGTCGATTTCTTTGGCACGCTATTTTTCATTGTGCCGCTGTGCATCTTGCTATGGCTTACAGCCACACCGTTCGCACTGAACAGCTGGCAAGGGTTTGAAGGCTCCACGGAAACGACCGGGCTGCATCTGGTTTATATCTTAAAGACCATGCCTCTGCTCTTCACCTTTTCATTGTCTATATTTGCCGTTGCTAACGTTATCCGGCTTGGCCATGCATTGCTGAAAAAAGATAGCGGGGCCGAGTGATGGATATCAGCACGATCTTAGTCGCGTTAATGTTCGTAACCCTCTTCGGCTTTTTGCTAACGGGCTTCCCGGTCGCCTTCACACTGGCGGGGACGGGGTTATTGTTCGGTGGGATAGGCCTAGCAACAGGGGCCCTCGATAGCACAGGCATCATAGAGCTGCTGCCCAACCGGATGCATGAAAATATCGTCCGCAATGAGCTATTGTTCGCTATTCCTCTGTTTGTGATGATGGGCGTGATGCTAGAGCGCTCAAAAATTGCCGAGGATTTGCTGGAAAGCATGGGTAAGCTTTTTGGCAGCTTGCGCGGCGGTCTTGGTATTTCGGTCACGATTGTTGGCGCCTTGCTTGCGGCCAGCACGGGTATTGTCGGCGCTACAGTGGTCACGATGGGCCTGCTTAGCCTGCCCACCATGTTAAAGCGCGGTTATGATACCCGTTTGGCTGCTGGTTCGATCGCCGCGGCTGGTACCCTGGGACAGATTATCCCACCCAGTATTGTTCTGATTTTGCTCGCCGAGGTGCTGTCGAATTCCTGGAGCGAGGCACAGCGTGAAATGGGCATATTCTCTGTCTCGCCAATGAGTGCGGGCGAACTATTCGCCGGGGCGCTGATCCCCGGCCTTGTGCTTGTTGCCATGTATATTGGGTGGCAAATTTTCATCGCTATTGCCAAGCCGTCCTACAGCCCTCCGGTCATGGAAAAGGGGGAGGTTGAGCTTAATACCGCTTTCTTTAAGCAATTGATCGGCGCCCTCGTCCCGCCGTTGGTTTTGATTATTGCGGTGCTTGGCTCTATCCTTGGCGGAATTGCAACGCCTACGGAGGCGGCTAGTGTTGGCACAGTCGGGGCGATTTTGCTGGGTGCGGCTCGGCTGTTTCCCGATCACCGAAGACAGGTCTGGATCGCGCTCACAAGCTTGGTTGGGTTGCTGATCATAGCAGGAACCTTTGACCTAAGAATGACACGGGACGATGTTCCTTTAAGCGATATGATTGGCTTTGGTCTCGCGGTCCTATTATCCTTGATGTTTGCATATTGTCTCATGACCTCGATTTGGCGCCTGTACCGGCAAGGCACTATGGGCGAGGTAAGCCGGTCGACGGTACGGATATCAAGCATGATCTATGCAATCCTGATCGGTGCCGCGCTGTTTTCCTTAGTTTTCCGGGACCTTGGCGGTGACGATATTATCGCTGAAATACTATCTGGTTTACCCGGCGGTTATTGGGGCGCGCTTGCTGTGGTGATGCTGGTGATGTTTGTCCTCGGCTTCTTCTTGGACTTTATCGAAATAACTTTTGTGATTGTACCCATCGTTGCCCCAGCACTATTGATGATGGACGGCAGCCTTGGTCCGATATGGCTTGGCGTAATGATGGCGATGAATTTACAGACTAGCTTTTTAACACCTCCGTTCGGCTTCGCGCTATTTTATCTGCGCGGCGTAGCCCCGCCCGAAGTAAAAACAACCGATATATATAAAGGGGTCATGCCCTTCATCGCCATACAAGTCGTGGCGTTGATCGCCCTTGTTCTATTTCCTGATCTGGCTACTTGGTTGCCCGAGACGCTATTCGGATAAAGGCTGGTCAGCCCATGCGGCTATCTGTTTTGCTGGGAGAAGCCTCGAGCTTCGGACAGTCCCATGCCATTGCAGGCAAATTACAATCTTTCAACGCGGCCTCAATTCCTTCCATGCTAAGCAGCCCCGATTGAGTGTCCACATGCATCACGACAGAGGCACTGTTGAGGGTAGCGGCCTTCAACGCTCGGTCCGCGTCCCATCCCCGCGCCAAACACGCAGACAAAGTCGATACGAATGCATCACCGGCACCAGCTGTGCCTTTGGGCGTTACCTTGCTAGAGCCGACATAATATAGCATGTCCCCCGCCAGTAAATAAGCGCCTCGTTTACCGTCTGTGACCAAAATCCGAGATGGCCCAATAGACTGCAATCTCCGCATAACTTCAGCAAGCCCCATAATAAAGCCACCGAACCGAAGGCCGCGCTGCAGCAGCTTGGGCAAGTCCTTACCCGTGATCACAGGAACAGCGGTTCGTTGATCGGTCATTGCTGCTAAATGTGGCACCAGCGCAGACACCTCAGCAGTATTCACGGCTAACAAATCAATTTCAGCTGCTGTCTGAAAAAAGGGCTCTGGCCTGCTGGTTAGCTGCCGAATACCGGGGTTTGCGCTGACAAAGCATCCAGCCGCCCTGGCTTTCTTGACCAGCCGAGGGAATTGATCAGCGGATGCATTAGACAGCGGCGCGATATGCACCATGTCATATTCAAGAAAATCAATGGCATCGATCTGATCTGCCGCCATATGGCCATTAGCGCCCCGATTGGTAAAGATCGCAGCGTTTTGATCATGCGAGGAAACCAGCACGCTGGCGCCTGTGCCTAAATCGCGGCGGCCCAGCAAATGTTTAAGTCCAACCCCCGAGCTTTCAAGGGCTGCTCGCGCGCGGCTCGCATTGATGCCCCGCCCGACAACACCAAGCAGATCAACATCCAGCCCTTGTCTGGCAAGCGCGACTGAGACATTGGCACCGCCGCCACCCACATGATTGGTGATATTCTCGGCGTCCACTTTGCGACCTTGCTCCATCATCAAAAAGGAGGCCGACAGATTTTTCATGGAAACCCGCTCAATATCATCATCAGCAATCACTGCGATGGTATCAATCATCACTGATCCGGCAGCTAAGGCTTTGAATGTTTTTGTTTTATTTGGCATTCAATGTCCTGATTATCCAAATTTATTATTGCGTGGGAAACCAACGGGAGGCAAACGGCCGCTATTGCCGCGCTTTCCCGTCCAAGCCGTCAAGTCAGTTTCTGTGCGCGTTCTGCCTTCACTGCCACCCATCGTCCAGCTTAATCCCTGATCAGCATGGAAGACTGTTAAATCAACCATGCTACAGCCCTTGTAGCGCTGCAGCACAACGCCCTGACCGCGATTCATTTCAGGAATTTCATCAAGACCAAAAATCAATAATTTCCGGTTTTCACCGATCACTGCGACCCGGTCGCCTTCGATGGTAATACAATGTGTAGCGCGGGCGTCACCAGGACAGTTAAGCAATTGCTTACCTGTTTTGGTCATCGCTACGGCACTGTCTGCATCGGCGATGAATCCTTTACCAATGCTGCTAGCTACCAGCAGTTTCGCTCCGGCGACGTGTGGCAACATCGCGACGATTTCGTCTTCACCTTCCAAGCCAACCATTAACCGCACCGGCTCACCGTGCCCGCGACCTCCCGGCAGTCGGTCTGCGCCGAGGGTGAACATCTTACCATTGGACGCGAAAACAAAGACTTTATCGGTGGTATAACAGTGAAATCTAAACTTCTCACCGTCACCTTCCTTGAACTTTAACTCTTCCGCAGGGTCCGCATGGCCTTTCAGCGCCCTGATCCATCCGCGCTTTGAGCAAACCACTGTTACCGGCTCACGCTCTATCATGGCCTCCATTGGGATAACTTCAGCTTTTGGTGCATCACCAAAATCGCTGCGACGCTTGCCAAGTTCGGTCTGGCTACCGAAGCGCTTTTTGATATCAATCAGCTTCTCGCCGACCGCAACCCACTGCAAATCTTCGCTTTCCAGCAGCGAGATAATTTGGCCGCGCTCTTCCTCAAGAGATGAATGCTCTTTCTTGATCTCAAACTCTTCTAGCTTGCGTAGCGAGCGTAAGCGCATATTCAAAATGGCTTCAACCTGCGTATCACTTAGGCCAAAAGTTCTCATCATGATCGCTTTGGCGTCATCTTCCTCGCGGATAATACGGATCACTTCATCAAGATTCAGATATGCAATCAAATAGCCTGACAGAATCTCTAAGCGGTGATCAATCTTGCCAAGACGGTATCGATTGCGGCGCAGTAGCACTTCAATTTGGTGATCCAAAAAGTCATTCAAAACACCCTTCAGGCCCATGACCTGAGGCGTTCCGTCACCACGAATAACATTCAGATTCAAGCTAAAGCGGCTTTCCAGTTCGGTCAGCTTGAAAAGGCTTTCCATAATCATGCTGGCATCGATTGTGCGATTCTTAGGCTCCAACACAACGCGGATATCTTCAGTGCTTTCATCACGAACATCGGTCAAAATTGGTAATCGCTTGTCAGAGATCAGCTCAGCAATTTTCTCGATGAGCTTCGATTTTTGAACTAGGTATGGAATCTCGGTAATGACAATCTGATACTGCCCTCTACCCAGATCCTCTTTCTCCCAGCGCGCTCGTGTTCTGAACGATCCTCGTCCAGTTTCATAAGCGTTTTCAATAGCCTGTGAATTTTCAACGATTGTGCCACCAGTTGGAAAATCCGGCCCTGGAATCCGCGCCATCAAGCGTTTGGTTGTAATAGCATAGGTCGTACGGCCCATACGCTCATCGATCAGCAGCTGAAGCCCGTCAATCAGTTCAGATACATTATGGGGCGGAATACTCGTCGCCATCCCCACAGCGATACCGGTTGCACCATTGGCTAGCAGATTAGGGAACGCCCCAGGGAAAACCGTTGGTTCCTCATCTTCGCCGTCATAAGTTTCGCGGAAATCAACCGAGTCTTCGTCTAGTCCATCCATCAAAATGGCAGCAACCTCGGTCAGCTTTGCCTCGGTGTAACGCATAGCGGCGGCGTTATCGCCGTCGATGTTACCAAAGTTGCCCTGTCCGTCCACCAGCGGAAATCTGACAGAAAAGTCCTGCGCCAACCTGACCATTGCGTCATAGACCGATTGGTCACCGTGTGGGTGATATTTACCAATCACATCACCGACCACGCGGGCACATTTTTTATAGCCCGTCTTGGGGTCCAGCTTCAGCATACGCATGGCGTAGAGCAGGCGGCGATGAACCGGCTTCAGGCCATCGCGCACATCAGGCAAGCTCCGCGACATAATCGTCGACAATGCATATGATAAATAACGACTGCTGAGAGCATCGGAAAACGGTGCTTCAACAATATTCTCTGGAATTTTTGATTGTTCGCTCATGTGGAGACTTTAGCGAGGCGCGCCCGCAAAATCTACAAGATGTTGGGACTAACATGCACTTTTTTGCCAAGTCTCTGGAATTAGCGAAACTGGCGCCCTAGCCAATGGACAAATCGGTCCCTCGACGGCGGCTGCGCTTGATCGTGAACGGCCCATATCTGCTGCGTTAGAAAAAAACCAGTCATCTGCAGGCCCGGCACTACATCATCTAGGCCAGCGCGCGTAGGTCCCTCACCCAGAAGAAACGCAGGCAATGAAAGCAATTTATCATGATAGGGCTTGCCCGCTTCCCTGCTGACCGCTCGGCCGGACTTGGGCGATACATAAATCAGATCATCCAGAACGCCTGTAGCGGCACATGCGCTAAAATCTAGGCCGTATCCAAGTTCCTTTAAAAGCATATACTCCAACCGCACAAGAGCCTCACCCCACATCGCAGGCGTGCTTTCATCCGCCTCTAATAAACCAAGAAAAGCCTCTAAACCCTCATACAAAGATTGATGAGGGTCGCGCTCAGGCAAGCTCTGCGCTAGCACCGACACGGCAGCGGACAGCGCCATCAACCTATGACTATCGGCGAACATATTGCCAAGCGGTGACCTAATGATTTCGATCGCAAAGCCGCCTAGCTGATTTTCCAGCCGCGCCTTCCAAGTGACATGCAGGATGTTCCCGCCCTGTAATAGACCGCGCTTACGCCGACCACGCCCACCCCGAACAAAGCCCGAATGGCGACCTTGTGTCGGCGTGATCACATCCAGAATCGCATCATTTTCACCAAAAGGCTTAGCGGCTAGAACGATTCCAGTATCTGTCCATTCTTTGGCCATGCGTAGCTGTCGATCCTATTTGACGTATTCCAGTCCCATGCCCTCGTATACTTCGCGGTCATCTTGCCATTTCTCCGTCACCCGGACATGCAAGAAAAGATGTACCTTCAGATCAAAGCTCTCACTCATTTCCTCGCGGGCCAATTTTCCTATGGTTTTCAGCATGCTGCCGCCCTTGCCGATCACCATACCCTTTTGCGTGGTGCGCTGAACATGGATGACCTGATCGATTTTAACCGAGCCATCTTTGCGCTCTTCCCATTTTTCAGTCTCAACGGTGATCGCATATGGTAGCTCTTCGTGCAGGCGTAAAAACACTTTTTCCCGTGTAATTTCAGCCGCCAACAATCGCATTGTCACATCAGAAATCTGATCATCCGGGTACATCCACGGACCCACAGGGCTTTGCTCGGATAGCGCCTTCTTTAGGTCTTGCACACCGTCACCAGTTAGCGCACTGATCATGAAGGTCTCTACGAATACACCAGTGTCATTCAGCTTCATTGCCAGCGCCAATAGGTCCTCGCGCCTCACTAGGTCGATTTTGTTGATCGCCAGCATGGCTTTCACCCTATTGGACTTCATATTCGTTATGATGCTCTCTACATCATCACTAATTCCCTTGCGGGCATCAATCAAAAGCACAACCTGCTCCGCGTCCCGAGCCCCTTCCCAAGCGGCACTCACCATAGCCCGCTCAAGGCGCTTTTTAGGATCAAAAATACCCGGCGTATCGATGAAAACTAGCTGAGTATTATCGTGAATAGCGATCCCGGTCAGACGGGTCCGCGTGGTTTGCACTTTGTGAGTAACGATCGCCACCTTCGAGCCAACCATGGCATTCAATAGCGTCGACTTGCCAGCGTTGGGGGCGCCGATCAGAGCGACAAAGCCACATCGCCGATCTGTCATAACTTCATTCATTGTGTTTCTTCCATAAGTTTTTTGAGCAAGGTTCCTGCAGCTTCCTGCTCCCCAGCCCTTTTGCTAGTGCCTTCACCGGTCGCGGTCATTCCGCTACCGAGGCGCACTTCAATTGTAAAAATCGGATTATGGTCAGGCCCTGAGCGGCCAACCATATCGTATTCGGGAATAGCAATGCCTCTAGCCTGGGCCCACTCTTGTAGCTGTGTCTTTGAATCTCTTAGGTCAACGGAACCAGCATCTATCCGTGTCTTCCAATATGAATGAATTAACTTACAGGCTGAATCGATACCGCCGTCAATATAGACTGCGCCAATCACTGCCTCGCAGATATCGCTCAAGATCGCTACTTTTTCTCTGGTCCCATCAGAATCTGCTGACGGCGTCATTCGAATGCGATCACGGATGTCCATCTCCAAGCATATCTCAGCAAGCGTTTCTTTACGAACCAACTGCGTGAAGCGGCTGTTCAATTTGCCTTCTGCTTCATCAGGAAATCGCTCCAGCAACCAATCAGCAATGATAAGTCCGATCACCCGGTCCCCCAAAAACTCCATGCGCTGATAATTGATTTTGCCCGAAAGGCTGGGATGCGTCAGTGCCCGCTCCAAAAGTCCCGGATCCTTGAATTTATACCCACACAGGTCCGGCGATGTTGAACGGTTTTGCGGCATGGCTATACGGTGCTCAGCACGACAAAAGCGATAGCAAAAGGCGGCTCATCGCTTAACGTTAGGTTCACCTGAGGCCCCTCGCCGCTGCAAACCATTGACAGCAACAATTCTGCTGCCTCGCCTGATAGTGCTATTTGAGGCGCCCCATTTTCATCAAGGACGACTTCCATATCAATCCAGCGCACTCCCTTGGCAAGGCCAGTGCCCAGCGCCTTGGCGCAAGCCTCCTTCGCAGCAAAGCGTTTGGCGTAGCAGGCGGCGCGGTTTTTACGATTGTCACAAACCGCCCGTTCGCCCTCGGTGAAAAGGCGCGACAAGAATCCCTCGTCCCATTTTTCAAGAGACTTCTCGATACGGTCAATACTGATAATATCAGTGCCAATGCCTAAAATGGTACCGCCCATAACTATGTTGTTCCTCGTGCTTCGGACATAAGATCGCGCATCCGCATCACCGCTCGCTCTAGGCCAGTGAAGATCGCCTCACCGACCAAAAAATGACCAATATTCAACTCTGTCAAGGACGGCAGTGCCGCAACGGGCATCACCGATTCAAAATCAAGGCCGTGCCCTGCATGCATCTCCAAGCCAAGCTCAACTCCAGCTGCGGCCGCTTTTCTGATACGATCAAGCTCAGCCATTTGAGCTTCATCCGTCGCCTCGCAATATGCCCCTGTGTGTAGCTCGCAGACCGGAGCGCCAAGCGCAGCAGCGGCTTCCAACTGCTCGATATCGGGGTCAATGAACAAGCTAACGCGCGAGCCCGCCTCTCCCAGCCGTTTCACATAGGGCTGCAAATCATCAAACAATCCAGCCACATCAAGACCGCCTTCTGTGGTGACTTCCTCGCGCTTTTCTGGCACCAAACAAACCGCGTGCGGCTTATGCGCCAACGCGATCTTTAGCATCTCCGGCGTAGCGGCCATCTCCAGATTCAAGGGAACAGTCAAGCGTTCAACAAGCGCAGTGATATCAGCGTCAGAGATATGCCGCCGATCTTCCCTGAGGTGGGCTGTAATACCATCGGCGCCCGCCTGCACAGCCAGAAACGCAGCCCGCACAGGATCAGGGTGTGCACCGCCACGCGCATTGCGTATCGTTGCGACATGATCAATGTTTACACCCAGTCTCAGCTTACTCATTTTTGATCTTCCTGTTTCTGCACAATCGTCACATCTTCGCCCAACGCATGCGTTTCAAATCTATTCAATACCGTCTCTTGAACCAATTTAGCGCGCTGCTCTCGCCGCAAGTCTCTACGACTGCGATAGCTGCTAATAGCATAGGTCAGCGATAAATAGAACACTATCCAAACAATAACCGAAACCGGAATAGCGCCGATAATGTATGGCCATGCCACATCCAGTATAGTCGCTGCCCACGCCGGAACAACCTTGGCCAAATAATCATAAACGGCGGGGAAAAATTCAAGTGGCGCTGAAAACAGGCTAGGCCCTACATATTCCGGTGCCACTGGCAACTCACCCGCATCATCGACGCCTAACAGCCTAGATCCCAGCCAACCTGTCAGGGCAAAAATAAATGGAAATGTCCAAGGGTTGCCAATACCCGTGCCGATAGCACTGGCAATCAAGTTACCGCGCAGAATGTAGGCCAGAACAAAACCCATCAGGAAATGCAAACCCAAAAAAGGGGTGAAAGACACGGCCGCACCCGACGCAAAGCCTGCAGCTATCGCATGAATGGACCCCGGCATTCGGGCCACGCGGTGCCACACATAAGACGCTGAGCGCTGGAATCCGCCTTTGGGCCAGAAAAACTCGGCCACGCGCTTAAAAAAGCTTTTCGGTTTTTTGCTTTTAAAAAGCATTCAAACGATCCTACAATTCCCAAGAATTTAAAAGTATCTATTTTGCCAAGTCGCGGCTGCCGGGTTTCACGGCAGGCGTATCCCGCAAATGATCAGGCACATTATCAGCATCAAAAAGCGGCGCATCAATGGTCGCAAGCGCAAATATTGGCGCCCCCACATCAGCATTACCGCCGCTTCGGTTTATCAAGCAACCAGCAGCAACCACCATGCCGCCCCACTTTTCAATTGTTTCAATACATTCGCGGGATGATAAGCCCGTGGTTATAATATCTTCCATCATCAGCACCTTGGCGCCCTTTGGGATAGTAAAGCCGCGTCGCAACTGCAATTCACCGTCTATCCGTTCAGTGAAGACGCCGGGAACCCCCAACTGCCTCGCAACCTCCCAGCCGACAACAACCCCGCCCATAGCGGGTGATACAACCATATCAACGTCTACACCAGCAGCGTCAATCATCGTCTTAAAGGCTGAGACCAGTTTTTCCGCTCGCCAAGGGTCCTTAAGGACCATAGCGCACTGACAATAGACCGAGCTATGCTTGCCCGACGATAGCTTGAAATGACCTTCCAGCAGGGCACCCGCGTCGCGAAACTCATCTAGGACTTCTTGCTGATTCATTTACGGTATCCCTTTACTTATTGCAGAGCATTTCGGCGAAAGTTCTCACGGTCAACCCGCATTACCGACCGGCTAGATCGCATCGCCCGCTGCAGGTCACTTAGATGTTTTACGTCGCGCACATCAACATCAGCAAGCATTACATAAGTTTCCGAATCGCGGTCTTCAATTTGGATGTTAGAGAAGTTTGCACCTGCCTTCGCCGTGATCGCAGCTATATTGGCAAGCGCTCCCATTTCATTGACGGCCTCAATCCGAAGACGACCTACATAGTATGCTCCATCGGCCACGCTTTCGTCCCACGCCATATCATTCCAAAGTTCGGGGCGATCGTCAAAGCCGTCGAGGACTTCACAATCAATTCTATGAACATCCAAGCCCTTGTCTTCCATATGAATGCCAACAATCCGGTCGCCTCTGACAGGGTGACAACACATAGCAAAATTGATCACGCCACTGGACTTATTATCAAAAATCTTAATCGCTGCAGCTTCCACTTCTTCGCTAGCTTTGTGAACTTTAGGAAGTTTTTGGTGCCTGATGTCGTTTTCAAATCCGGGGAATGTGGCCCGCAACAGCTCTTCCTCTTGAATGGTTCCCTGACCTGCCAGAGCGAACAATTCATCAAGCGATTCAATACCCAAACTGAGTCGAGCTTGTTCAAAAGCAGCCTCGCTATAATCCAATTTATTGCGGCGACATGATTTTTCAAGCAAGGTCTTACCCAGCTGGATAAATTCTGAGCGGTGCTTCATGCGCATAAAGCGCCTGATCGCCGACCTCGCCTTACCTGTAACAACAAAGCTCTCCCAGCGTGGCGACGGTGTCTGCCCATTGCTGGTCAATATTTCAATCTGATCACCGTTCTCAATATGATACCTGAGCGGAACCATCCGCCCATTTACCTTCGCTGATACGCAGTGGTCACCCACCTCGGTATGTACGCCGTAGGCAAAATCAACGATTGTTGACCCTCGCGGCAGCGAGACAAGCTCGCCCTTTGGCGTAAAGGCGAAGACCTTATCTTGAAACAACTCTAGTTTGGTATGCTCCAAAAATTCTTCGGGGGTCGATGCGTGCTCCAGAATTTCCAGCAATTGCCGAACCCATCGATACTGGGAGCCGTCAAGTGGATCGCCAGCGTTCTTATATTGCCAGTGAGCAGCAACACCAAGCTCAGCCTCAGCATGCATTCGGTCCGTCCTGAGCTGCACTTCAAGGCGCCGACGGTGCGGCCCCAGCACCGTTGTATGGATGGACCGGTAGAAATTCGCTTTGGGCGTTGAGATATAGTCTTTAAAGCGCCCGGGCACCAAGGGCCATGATTGATGCACAATACCCAGCGCTTGATAGCAGGTAGCAACATCCTCAACGACGACTCGAAAAGCCATTACGTCCGATAGTTGCTCAAAGGAAATCTGCTGAAGCTCCATCTTTCGCCAAATCGAAAATGGGCTCTTTATCCGGCTTTTAACTTCGCCTTTGATTTTGTGCTCACGCAGCTTAGCCTCAAGGGCATCAATCATATCACGCTCAAGCGTAGGGTTCTGCTCGATCAGATAACTTAGTCTGATACGAATTGTTTCCATTGCCTCGGGATCAATTTGTTCAAAGGACAGATGTTCCAGATCGTCCTTCAATTGATGCATTCCAATGCGTTCCGCAAGCGGTGCATAAATATCCATCGTCTCGCGGGCAATTCGCTGCCGCTTCTCGGGCTTCTTGATAAAATGGATCGTCTGCATATTGTGAAGGCGGTCGGCAAGCTTTACCAGTAGCACCCGAATATCATTCGATAAGGCCAGCACGAATTTACGAAAATTTTCTGCCTGCTTAGAGCCTAGCGCTGGTGACTGATATTCAAGCAGGCTAAGCTTAGTCACCCCGTCCACCAGCTCCGCGATTTTCGGGCCAAACAATTCCTCAATTTCCGGAATTGTAGCCAACGTATCTTCTACAACATCATGCAGCAAAGCAGTTACGATCGTATCGGTATCAAGCTTGAGGTCGGTCAGGATGCCTGCGACCTCTAGTGGATGTGAAAAATATGGATCGCCGGAGGCACGCGTCTGCGACCCATGCGCCCGCATAGCAAAGACATAAGCCCTGTTGAGAAGGGCCTCATCTACGCCTGGATCATACGCCTTAACACGCTCGACAAGTTCATACTGGCGAATCACATATTACTCCAGATATTGAGTGGAAACAGAGGTTACCACCTCGCACACCTTAATACACTACAAGTTATAGAAGCTGATGATGGGTTAGAAAAGAAAAAACCCGACTGATGCGCCGGGTTTTGGTCAATTAACAGTATAGAATTGCAAGGTAGGACCTATGCATTCTCAGCGGCATGCGCCTCATGGCCGGCAGTCATAACGCTCTCGTCAACCTCTTCGGGCTCGTCAACGTCAACGTGGGTCTGCAAAATAGTCACCGCATATTCGTGAAGCTCTTCGGGCGTGAAGGTTTCCTCAGCGATTTCGCGCAGCGCCACAACTGCGTTTTTATCGTTGTCACGGTCGACCGTTAGCTCGGCACCTGAACTGATCTGGCGAGCGCGCTGGGCGGCCAACAATACGAGATCAAAGCGGTTTTGAACCTTATCGACACAATCTTCTACGGTAACGCGTGCCATGCACTCTCTCCATTCAACGATAATCTTAGGGAATCTAATTACAGCGGGCGTTTATACAAACCGCTCTTCACTATGTAAACCCTTAATCACCGCCTCCTAGCTTTAATTCGATAATAAAGTGCTGGCGGTCCAATCAAATTAGCTCGGCAAGATCACTCTGCGGTATACGCTGCAGGATCGTGGCCGGAATTTCTTGGAGGACGGGATGCACCCAGCCCGGCCAGACATCGCAAAAAGGCTGCAGAGCAAATGCCCTCAAATGAAGCCTCGGATGCGGCACCATCGGATCTTCGATGAAGACCGCGGGATCGGGATCATCAAGGATTGCGTGCCAACCCTCCTTGCTTGGATGGACTTGGTCTTCATACGCTAGCAGATCTAAATCGGCGGTTCGCGCCGACCATCGTTCGCCCTTTTGCCGCCCCAAGGTCGACTCTATAGCTTTTAATTTGAGAAGAATCTTCTTGGCGGCCTGTTGCGTCTCAATCAATACAGCCCCATTCACAAAATCGGGTTGAGCAGTGACACCCATTGGTTTTGAACGATACCAGCGAGAGCGTTTGACAACAGTGCCAACATGCTCATCAATAAGAGCGATGGCAGCCTCAAGGGTGTCTTGCGGCCGGCCAAGCGGCGACGGCACATTGCCGCCCAACCCGATCACAGCTTCCCATTTCATCAAATTCGCCCCTTTCTTCTTCAAGAGATAGCCCAGTATCACAAGCGGGCATCCCATTCAATTCTTCGTGATAACCACCAATCTGCCTCAAATGTCTTGTCATAATGCCGCAAGGCGCGTTATTATAAGGTTATATTATTTATTTGATTGGACATTTTTATGTTGGTTTACCCTGAAGAACGGGTTGCCCTATTTATCGACGGGGCGAATCTATATGCCACTGCTCGGGCACTTGATTTAGACATTGATTATAAGGCGCTGCGCAGCTATTTCTCGCAAAATGCACGGATGATTAGGGCCTATTATTATACTGCGATCCTTGAGGATCAAGAGTATTCACCGCTGCGCCCATTGGTCGACTGGTTGGATTATAATGGCTACACACTGGTCACTAAACCTGTCAAAGAGTTCACCGATGACAAAGGAAACCGCAAAATCAAAGGCAACATGGATATTGAAATCGCGGTTGATATGATGAACCTCGCCGAGAATTTAGATCATGTTGTTTTGTTTTCCGGCGACGGGGACTTTCGTAGGCTATTAGAATCCCTTCAAGATCGAGGCATTAGGGCAACCGTGGTGTCCAGTAATTCCACCCAGCCCAATATGATTGCTGATGAGCTGCGGCGCCAAGCCGATCAATATATTGATCTGGAAAGCTTGCGCGGCGTAATCGGTCGCCCCGCTGCGAAGGATGAGGCTGCCGCCGAAAAGCCCGACAGTAACGTCAAGCCCTTTGGCCCTACGTCAATTCCAGAATATGAGGATATACAAGCCTAATGAAAAAGATAGCTGCCCTTGCTGGTGTCGCTGGCATTCTGATCATCGGATGGTTCGTCATCATACCTAATTTCATGCAGGGCACCGGCGTTTGGTGCACCTACATGGACACAGTCGATAAAGCTGACTGGGGCATCGCCGACGCCGCAGAATATACCAAGTCCTGCACTTTCCGAGACTAAAGTCTAAGACTTATTCCGCCGCGGTTTCCTGGGCGGCTTTAATGTAACTGTCGGCAGTTTCGGCGCGGCCACGCTTATCCAGCATTTGACCTTGCTTCTTTGCCGCCAAAATATCGCGTGCTTTTGAATATTCATCTGAATGCCAAAAGATCAAACAGCCGTTACAACCTTTTCCGCAACAACCGGACCGACCGAGTCTTGGTGTGCGGTAGCTCTTATCCTTGACCGCCTGATCAAACGCAGCCCGAACGATTTCGCCCTTCTTTTCGTAGGAAAGTTCGTTGCCTTTACCGACTTCAATTCGGTTGGCTTCAAGGTCTTGCTTCATTCGAGCCCACTGAACATCGCTGAGAGCGCGCTCTTTCCTGACCACAGTGAATGGTGGGAAATCACGCTGTAGCGCCGCAACATCTTCTTGATCGAACCAGCTGAACGGCACCCGGATCATAGGCTTTGGCCCGGCGTGGACCACATCGGTGATCTTGCCTTTGCCATTTTTATCCATCTTGCTGACATCTTCAAATTCATAGATACGCAGCAGCATCGTGTCGCGGCGATGCGGACTAACAAATTCAAGAACGTCGCCTGCTTCCAGCTTATTCTTAACCTCAACCACAAAGGAATCATCGTGCACTTCGCGGACAATTGCGCCAATTTCATAATCAGCCATCGTGCCCGTTTCTTCATAGCCGTGCGCGTGATTGGTCAGGCGACCTTCGTGGAATGCAAGTGTGTAACCCCTTGAAGGCACTGTGTTAAGTTCCTTCATATATTTATCAGCGTTCCAGGCCGCCCGGTCCTCATACCAGTCATCAATCGCCATCCGGTATGCGCGCGCAACCATCGCAACATAGTAGGGCGCCTTTCCGCGTCCTTCGACCTTCAGGCTATCCACGCCGATGCCTAGATAGTCGTCCAGCTTCGGCATGATACAAAGGTCTTTACTATTCAGGATGTATGATCCGCGCTCAGATTCCTCGATTGGCAAAAAATCGCCCGGCCTATGCTCTTCTTCAAGCAAGAACTCAAACAATTCCATGTTTTCTTCAGTCAGCTTCAGCTCTTGAACAGTACCATCCTTCAGCTTCATGTGGACTTTGTACTTCCAGCGGCAACTGTTCGCACAAGCGCCCTGATTTGCGCCCCGCTCCGCCATAAAGTTCGACAGCAAGCAACGCCCCGAATAGGTCATGCACATACTACCGTGAACGAAAGCCTCCAACTTAATGTCCGGGCATTCCTCGCGAATTTCGCTAAGCTCTTCAAACGATACCTCGCGGCCAAGAACAACCAGTTTCGCCCCCATATCCTGCCAGAATTTAACCGACTGCCAGCTACAAACATTGGCCTGCGTCGAGACATGCAGTTCCAATTCAGGAGCGGCATTTTTCACGAACGCAAAGACACCCGGATCAGCAACAATCAACCCATCAGGCTTTACCTTGCGAACAGTCTCAACAAATTCGGGTAGCTTGTCGATGTCCTTGTTATGGCTGAATAAATTCAGCGTCAGGTAAACGCGTTTACCGTGCGCATGGGCGAAATCAATACCTTCCAGCACTTCGTCCAAGCTAAAACCAGATTTGGTCCGCAGGCTCATATCCGGCGTCCCTAGATAAACGGCGTCAGCACCGTATAAAACAGCAACCTTCAGTTTTTCCAAATTGCCAGCGGGCATCAACAGCTCAGACTTTCGCCCTGTCGTTGTTGTGATAGCTTCCATGATCTCTACTCCCAAATTCAGTCTGCGGGCGTTGCGCCGCTAATCTGGCCCGGTCTTACGCATTTTATTGCTAAAATGCAAGCTGTGAAGGCGGCAACCTTCATGCAAAAGCACGTTAGGGACCTAGCTGGTTGCTAGATCCCTAACCTTTCCGGATATCAAGGTGGTGGTTGGAGGGAGGGGGGAGTGATCCCGGAAAGCCGTCCCGCATTTTTGCGTCACTTATTGCGGCCATTAACGCTGACCGGAGCGCTTCGAGATTGCGGTTTGGTTAAAAGATGCATACTGGGCAGTTAATGCATCAGTACCTCGCCGCCTAGGGAGCCCTGACGGGCCACCCAACTGGACAGTTGCTCAAGGGAAGGCCTGCTATGCAGTCCAGTCAGTTGAGCATACAGATCAAGAGCGCTTGCTGTGTCGCCGGATTCTGTGGCGCTTCTTAGGGCGTGAAGAAGCATGGCCTCGTTTCGAGGGCAGAATCTGGGCTTTCGAGCAAACTTAGGTGGGCTACTCTTTATCATCGTCAACTCCTTTCAGTCGGGACCAAATGAAGCTGGTCGTCATGTCCAGCAAATTGGTATTGGGCAATACACCATGGTCCTGTGACGATAGAAGAATGATACCAGAATTTTGATTAAGATTCACCTAACACAGACACAACATCTTGTGATGCGCGTGTGATAAGCTACAATATTTGGCGGTATTCAGCCAATTCTTGGCAAGGGGAGAGCGGCGGCCAAATTTAGCCGAAATAGCTTGCGCTAAAGACCGAATAAGAGCGACTCGGTGTCCCTAATCATTAAAGCATGGGTAAAAACGACTATTTTTGGCCGACTTCATCACGGAACCAGTGGCGCTGGCTCATCGACATTAGGGCTTTAGCCGCGTCAGGACCCCAGCTATCGGGGGCATAGGCTTTAAGCGCGCTAATTTCTGGCGCCTGCCAGCCTTCAATGATTTCATCAATCCAGCGCCAAGCTTCGTCAACCTCATCCCGGTGTACAAATAGACTTTGATCACCAGCGGCAGCAGCCAATATCAAGCGCAGATATGGCCCTAAGCGCACAGCATCTTCTGCGGTTGCGGTTACATCAAGATTTAGCTCAACCTCTTTCAAAGCCTCTTCGTCGCCCCCTTGATTTTTCACCATCATCCGGATCGACAGGCGGTCTTCAGGCTGCATGCGGATAATAAAGCGGTTTGGCTGCACCAGTTCGCCCCAATCCCTAGAGGCTGCATGAGGGATATCGCGAAATTGAATAACTATTTCTGCGAACCTGCTCGGCAAGCGCTTACCCGTACGTAGGTAAAAGGGCACACCCGCCCAGCGCCAATTTTCAATATAGGTCTTTATGGCAACATATGATTCCGTGCTACTCGGCGATTCCAATGCCAAGTCATCGGCATAGCTGCCGACCCGCTCGCCATCAACAAAGCCGCTGCTATACTGTCCGCGCACAACATTCTTATCCAGCAGCTCAGGCGTCCAACGCTGCAGCGCCTTCAGCACCTTCAGCTTTTCGTCTCTGATACAATCGGCATTCAGACGGCTGGGCGGCTCCATCGCGACCAAGCATAGCAGTTGCAAGATATGGTTCTGAACCATATCGCGGAGCGCGCCGCTTTGATCATAGTATCCACCGCGGCCTTCTACACCGACTGTCTCGGCGACAGTAATTTGGATATTGTCAATGGAATGGGCGTTCCATAGCTCTTCGAACATGAAGTTAGAAAACCGCAGAACTAGCAGATTTTGAACGGCCTCTTTACCCAAATAGTGATCGATACGGAACGTTTGGTTTTCGTTAAATTCTTCGGCGACCCTAGCATTAGTCTCCTCAGCACTGACGCGGTCATGGCCGATCGGCTTTTCAAGCACCACTTTGGCCCGGTCGCAGTTTAATCCGTGTTTTCCAAGGAGCGAGCATGTGCTGGTGAATAAGGACGGCGGGATCGCCAGAAAATGGATCAGCGGTCGATCAGCCTGATCTTTCAAGAGGCTCGCCAAGTCTTTCCATTCGCTCGTATCGTCCACAAGGCTAAGTTCGATGATCTCCAGACACTTAAGGAAGGCCGCAACGCGCTTAGAAGTGACCTTACAATCAATCGAAGCCTTGCTTAGAACCGTCTCCAGCCAAGCTGTAACACCCTCTTCAGGAAGGCTTCTGGTGGTCAAAATAATGCGGCTATCAGGCGATACCGCCCCAACACTAAGGCCGTGAAACAGCGCCGGCACCAATTTCCGCCGCGCCAAATCGCCCGTGCCACCGAAAATCACCAAATCAAAAAGCTTCGACATATCCATAACCTACTCAGTCTTACATATTGGCTGTCACAAATAAATGACAGCGCTGACATTGGCTGTATATAACAGATTTTACAGCGCTAACAAGGCCTGTTTCCTCGTCAGCCCGCTATCAACTACGCAGAAGCGCTTTTAGCCCAAGCGATTAATCCCGCAGTAGAGCTATCATGATCACCGCTCTGGCCGCCATCTGACAGTTCGGGAAGGATCGCCTGCGCCAATGTTTTTCCTAGCTCAACGCCCCACTGATCAAAGCTATTTATGCCCCAAATCCAGCCCTGAACAAAAATACGATGCTCATAAAGCGCCACGAGTGCGCCAAGCGTCGCTGGTATAAGCATCTCCATAAGGATCGTGTTACTGGGCCGCCCGCCGGCAAATCGGCGATGGCTAACCAGCCCATCAATACGATCGGATGCAATGCCCTTTCCAGTCATTTCAGCACGCACCTGTGCCTCCGACTTACCAATCATCAGCGCTTCAGTCTGGGCGAAGCAATTGGCTAGCAGTTTCTTATGGTGATCGCTGATCGGATTGTGGGATTTAGCAGTCGCGATAAAATCGCTCGAAATAATATCCGTTCCCTGATGGATTAACTGATAGAAAGCGTGTTGGCCGTTGGTGCCCGGCTGTCCCCATACCGCTGGCCCGGTCGCATAGTCCACATACTCCCCGTCCCGAGTGACGCTTTTGCCATTAGATTCCATATCTCCCTGCTGCAAATATGCGGGCAAGCTCGCCAGATAATGATCATAGGGTAGCACTGCGTGGCTGGCTGCCCCTTGGAAATTACGGTTCCAAACGTTAATCAGCCCCAAGATTACAGGTAAATTCTGATCCATCGGCGTCGATTTGAAATGCTCATCCATCGACCTAGCACCGGCGAGCAGTTGATCAAAATTGTCATAGCCGACTTGCAAGGCAATCGACAATCCAATGGATGACCACAGTGAATAGCGCCCCCCAACCCAGTCCCAAAACTCAAACATCAAGTCGGGATCTATACCAAAGTCTTGCACGGCATCAAGATTCGTCGAAATGGCTGCGAAGTGCTTTGACACATCACCGCCGCCAATCGACTTCTCGACGAACCATGCCCGCGCGGTTTCAGCATTGGTCATAGTTTCTTGGGTGGTAAAGGTCTTTGAAGCAATAAGAAACAGCGTCCGGTCAGGATCGCACTGTTTCAATACCTCTGCCATATCAGAGCCATCAACGTTAGAGACAAAGAACGCGCGGCGACCCGCAATATGATACGGTGTTAGCGCTTCACATATCATTTTCGGGCCCAGGTCAGATCCCCCGATGCCTATGTTGACAACGGTGTCGAGTGGTGCACCTGTCTGGCCGGAAAATTCGCCCGAGTGAACAGCGTCCGTAAAGATCTTCATCCGCGTACGGACATCCAAAACAGCGGGCATCACGTCTTCACCTGACACAGTATATTGATCATTCCCCTTACCGCGGAGGGCCATGTGCAAGACTGCGCGTCCCTCGGTGACATTGATAGGCTGGCCGCCAAACATCGCGCGCCGTCCCTCTTCCAAGCCTGCCTGAGCGGCTAAATCCTTCAAGAGTGACCAAGTCTCGCTCGTCACCAAATTCTTGGACCAATCAACGAATAGCCCGGCGGCTTCGCCCGAAAAATCTTTGAAGCGATCTTCGTCTTCAAATAAGCTTTTCAGAGGCGTTGCCTGGAGCGACGTCGCATGGTCCGCCAAGGCTTGCCATGCTTTAGTGGAGGAGATCATAAATAAACTATCCTTTGAGGTCCTGAAAATATGGTACGGATGGTTTCAGAATTTCATGTCTGATGCACGTGTTTTTTCGTCACTCCGTTGAAATTCAGCAAAATATGATCATCTATAAAATAAGAGATAAGCTAGGAGCAGCCGATGGCCCGTAAATTAAGTGAAATCCTTGAAGAAATGGCAAATGCTTTTCGCGGTAGTAAAACGCGGCAAGAATGGGCTGGCAGCACCAAGGAAGCGGCTCAAGCGACGATGACGGGCCTGCGCGGCTTTGGCGCCGAAACATTAACCAGTACTGCCGAGAAATTTAATCAAGCCCTCCCCTATATTGAGCGCGCCGGCTATGATGTGACTGAAATACAAGTGGGTATCGGCCTGTCACCGCGACTGATTGCTGATCTCAGGGTGCGCGAGCAGATATCCGAGGAAGCCAGGGCGGAACTTTTAGGAGAAGTGGCCGAGCGGCGGCTGATCTCAACAATTCTTTCTTCACTGTTCAAAGCCGCGGATGCCAGAGAGAAACTCCAGTTTAAGAAGTTTCAATTCGCTTCACTAGAATTAGAACTATCCATCATGCCTGTGGTGAGTCTTCGATTTTTACCCGCTCCTAGAGGAGCGCTCGTTGATGACGAGCAGGCATTGACCGCAGCAGAGCCAATCGACGGCGAGACACCTAGCGACATATAATTTCAAGATTGTAATATTATTTCAATATCGGGCATTTCCCGCTTGCCGAAACCATTTGGTGCGCGTAAATTAAGCCTGAGAAAATGAGCTAAAGAGCTGATTTTCAAAGATAATTGGGTAAAGTAAATGGCTGTAAGTGTTTTCGATCTATATACCATCGGCATCGGGCCATCAAGCTCGCACACCGTAGGGCCTATGCGTGCCGCGCGGCGTTTCTTGTCCGAGCTAGAGCAAGAACATGGATTCGACAGCGCCTACGCGGTCAAAGTGGAGCTGTTTGGTTCGTTGTCCTTAACCGGGGTTGGACACGGTACAGACAATGCCGTCTTGCTAGGATTAGAAGGACACACCCCCTCAACAGTTGACGTTGATAGCATCCCTGCGCGACTGGACCGGATAAGAAAAGATGGTAACCTCTGGCTGGGCGGCAAGCGGATGGTGCGCTTTGACATGGCTGAAGACATAGTCTTTATGGGCGCCACCGAGCTTCCCTACCATCCCAATGGGATGCGATTTTCCGCGATGGACAGCGACGGCGAAATCATATTGCGGCGCGCTTTCTATAGTGTCGGCGGTGGCTTTGTCGTTGATGAGGCACAGGCGGGTCAAAACCAACTGATTGTCGATGAAACACCCCAACCCTACGCTTTTTCCAGTGCAGATCAGCTGCTTGAGCAATGCAAGAAACACGACATGAATATCTCCGATATTATGCTAGAAAACGAAAAAGCCTGGCGAAGCGAGGAAGAAATTCGCTCGCAGCTACTGACAATATGGGACGCCATGCAAGCCTGCGTCGATCGCGGCTGCAAAAATGACGGCGTTTTGCCTGGCCTCAATGTAAGACGCAGAGCCCGCAAAATGCGCCAGAGTCTATCAGATCGACCCGAAGCTGCGCTGGCAGATCCGCTCACAGCGATGGACTGGGTTAGTTTATATGCCCTAGCAGTGAATGAGGAAAATGCGGCCGGTGGCCGTGTGGTGACCGCACCAACAAACGGTGCCGCTGGTATTATCCCAGCGGTCTTGCATTATTTCGCTCGGTTTCGCGCCCAAGCTAGCGACGATACCATCGTCCGTTTTCTACTGACCGCGGGCGCCGTGGGTATCTTATTCAAGGAAAACGCCTCGATCAGCGGTGCAGAAGTTGGCTGCCAAGGCGAAGTTGGGGCAGCGTGTTCCATGGCGGCCGCCGGTTTGGCCGAGGTGACAGGCGGCACCCCCGAACAAGTCGAAGAGGCCGCTGAGATTGCGATGGAGCATAATTTGGGTCTTACCTGCGACCCGGTTGGAGGCTTGGTCCAAGTCCCGTGCATCGAGCGAAATGCGATGGGCGCCATCAAGGCGATCAATGCGACTAGATTAGCCCTGCGCGGGGACGGCAAACACTTCGTCAGTCTAGATAAAGTGATTGAAACAATGCGTGAAACGGGCCGCGACATGGCAAGCAAATATAAAGAAACCGCAATGGGCGGGCTAGCGGAAAGCCTTCGCGTATCGGTTAAAATGCCAGAGTGTTAGTGCCAGAGTGTTAGTGCCAGAGTGTTAGTGCCAGAGTGTTAGTACCAGAAATTAATACTGCCGACAGATATAACTAGCTAAAAAGGCTGAGTTGCTCACTCTGATCCCGATGCCTCTCCGGCTTTACGAAGGCGTCTGTGTCCAGCGACTGAATAGCTTTGTCTAGCCCAAAGCGCTTTTTGGCGTTTGCAAATCGCTTCGATAGCAGCTCAACCTCTATGCCAACGCCGCGCATCCGGTGCCCAAATCTGGGATCATTCACCCTAGAATTACTCGACCTAGGGTCAGCATTTGGTTCATTCCGCATATTCATCAAGTGATGCATCACTTTTTGTTTACGATCAGGAAAATGCGCCTCTAACCACGCCTCAAAGATATAGCGAACCTCACGCGGCAACCTTAATAATACCCACTCGGCCTTCACTGCCCCAGCGTGCGATACAGCTTCTAAAATCCGTTCAATCTCAACATCATTAATTGCCGGAATAATTGGTGCCACCATAACACCGGTCGGAATACCCGCCCCTGATAATAAGCGGATAGCGTCAAGACGTCGCTGCGGCGCGCTGGCCCTTGGCTCCACGATCGCTGATAATTTATGATCCAGCGTGGTCACAGAGATATTCACATGCACCAAATTACGGCGAGCCATTGACGACAAGATATCTAGGTCTCTGACAACGGACCGTGACTTTGTGGTGATCGTAACAGGATGATTGGTTTTGTCACACACCTCCAAGAGACTGCGAGTGATTTTCAGCGTCTTCTCGATCGGCTGATAGGGATCAGTATTAGTCCCCATCGCAATCGGTGCAACTATATACCGGGGCTTACCAATTTCGGTTTCCAACAATTCGGCAGCATTTGATTTAGCAAACAGCTTGCTCTCAAAATCCAGGCCCGGCGAGAGCCCCATGTACGCATGTGCGGGCCGCGCGTAACAATATACGCACCCATGTTCGCAGCCGCGATAGGCGTTGACTGATCGATCAAACGGTATATCAGGTGAAGTGTTCCTAGTAATGATAGATTTGGGATGCTCAGCTTGCACAGTTGTTTTCAACTGCTCTGGCCATAGAACCTCGGCCGGATCAAAATCTGTCGGCAACTCGGTCTTTGATTTAGCTACATCACCAGCTACATCACGGTACGCACGTTGCAAACTTTTGGCCTTGGGAAAATCTCGCGACCACCCATCGCTCTCAGTTTGAGCATGCTGGCGCTCAAATCTACCAGCATTGTTGCTAACCGCACCACGCCCTTTCAGCGAAGCGCCGCCAATCACGCGGTCTCCCTGCAAATACGCTAAGCGAGAGCCAGCTCTACCAGTATCAGCGGGCCTTTTTACCCGAACACCAGCGGTGGCTGCATATGTGGCTTGCTCATCCATAGCACTTCTTATTGCACGGCGATGAGAACAATGCAAGAACAAACATCAATAAATACGCACTTGATAACAAACAGGTACCAGATATAGTATTTATGCGACCCTGGAACGTTAATTCCAAGGCCGTAAAGTTTGCTTTTAGCTGAGACTAGCGACGATTTGGGCGCCCAAGCCCTCGACCGCCGCCCGAGTCGCGTCGTCAACAATCGCACCTGCTTCATCAAAAACCTCAAAGCCGCCGCCCACCGACCGCATATTAGGGTGGACATGCACATTGATATTCATCAGAAGCTCTCTGAGTGCAAAAAGACCTCGCAGCCCACCAAGCGCGCCCGGCGATGTTGCCATCAAACTCGCCTGCTTGCCGTTAAACCCAGATAGCGGAGCCTCATTCTCCTCAGACGGTCTTGATATCCAATCAATGGTATTCTTTAGGACTGCTGAGTAGCTACTATTATACTCTGGCGACGCTATCAAAAAACCATCGGCCTCTTGGAATAATGCTTTTAACTTTTTGGCAGCCTCGGGATATCCGCCACTGTTTTCCAGATCGCCGTCATACATCGGCATCGGATAGTCCGCTAAATCTACAAAGGTAACCTCTGCGCCAGCTGCCGCAGCGCCCTTTACAGCGGCCTGGGCTAGCTTTTTGTTCAAGCTATCGCGGCGCGTGCTGCCAGCAAACGCTACGAGTTTTATCGTTTTCTTTTCCATAAATACCTCCTATGCAACCATATCGAACAATAGGACTTCACTGTCGTCCTCGGCTCGAATATTCAGTTCCGTTTCATTAAAAATAGCAAAGCCATCACCTGCAGCCGCTGTATCGGTTGCGACAGTGCCTTCACCGCGCGCGATCTGCACCCAGTATTTCCGGGTGGGATCAAGCGTCAAGTCGATGGAATTTCCTGCATCCAAGCGCCCGGCCAAAACACGCGCATCCTGCTTGATCTTGATGGAGCCATCTTCGCCGTCAGCTGACGCTAGCACCTGAAAGCGGTTTTGCAGGAGGCTTGGGTCAAGCGTGCGGTCTTCATAACCTGGCTCGGTATTATGCTCATTCGGCATAATCCATATCTGTAGCAAGTGCAGCTCGTCACTTTTAGATGCGTTCATCTCGCTATGCGTAAGGCCGCGGCCCGCGCTCATGACTTGGATGTCACCCGGTCTCAAGATGGCCCCGTTACCCATGCTATCTTCGTGGCGAATACCGCCAGCCAGCGGCCATGTGATGATCTCCATATTCTTATGCGGGTGCGTGCCAAAGCCCGTGCCCGGCGCAACACGGTCCTCATTAATCACCCGAAGCGGCCCAAATCCCATATGCTGCGGATCATGATATTCACCGAACGAAAAGCTATGCTTTGCTTTTAGCCATCCCGCGTCAACGTGGCCTCGCTCGCCCTTACTGCGTTTAATAACCATCGCTCAAATCCTCTCCCGCGCCATCAGCGCGTCTTATCTGTTCGTCTAGAGTGATAAGATGGCTTATTATGTTTCAGATGATAATATTTGTATTTCTTAATATATTATTCTAATAATTAGAACATGGATCGCTTAACAAATATGGAATCGTTTAAGGAAGTCGCGTTGCAAGGCTCCTTCGCGGGCGCAGCGCGGAAGCTGGGTGTCGCGACATCGGTGGTCAGTAAACGCATCAGCGACCTAGAAGCCTTTTTGAACGTGCGCCTCCTTCACCGAACAACCCGCAAAGTATCATTGACGAGCGCTGGCTATGACTATCTGGACCGGATCGGTGGGATGCTTGACGGTATCGCTGAGGTCGAGGAAAGCATGCGCAACCGCACAGAGAAGCCGTTCGGCGCCATCAAACTGGCCGCGCCCATGAGCTTTGGGCAAAAGGTCCTCAGCCCCCTCCTTGCATCTTTCATGGTCAAATGGCCAGACGTGACGATTGACCTATCGCTGTCTGATCGTCATGTGAACATCATTGAGGAAGGCTATGATCTGACTGTGCGTATTGCAGAGCTGACCGATAGTAGCTTAATCTCGCGCAAGCTAATGCCCTGTCCTGTGGTGATCTGCGCGGCGCCCTGCTGGCTTGATGAATTTGGGCGGCCTGAAAAGCCGGATGACTTAATCGACCGAGATTGCCTGATTTACACGGGCGCCAATAGCCGGGGTTGGCCCTTGCTAATCGACGGTAAAGTTAAATGGATGAAGGTCGCGGGGCGATTTAGCAGCGATAACGGCGACATGCTGGCTGAGATGGCTATCAATAGCGGCGGCCTAGTACACCTGCCCCGCTTTATCGTGGAGGATGCAGTCAGTGATGGCCGCCTAGAGGTGGTCTTGCCAGACTATTGCACCAGCAGCATCAACGCTTGGGCATTATACCCCGAGCGCCGTCACCAGCCCGCCCGAGTTAGATTATTGATCGAACATCTGGCGAATGAGCTGGGGGCTATTTGAACCAAGTCACTCCCTACCAACAAAACACGCCGTCATTCGCTGACTTGATCCAATGAAACTATTCGGCGACCTCGCTGATAATCTCAGGTGCAGTATATCTCAGAACAGGCTTTCTGGCGGCGCGTGTTTCATCCAAACGCTTCATCGGTGCAAAGTAAGGCGCACCTGCAAAGCGCTCGGTCTTACCAGCAATCGCTTCGCTCGCTAGGCCGCGCATGGACGTGATGAATTGATCTAAGCTTGCTTTACTCTCGCTCTCGGTCGGCTCTACCAACATCGCACCGTGAACCACAAGCGGGAAATACATCGTCATCGGGTGATAGCCCTCATCGATCATGGCTTTCGCAAAATCGAGCGTCGTGACGCCTGTATCTTTTAGGAAGCGATCATCAAAAAGCGCTTCATGCATGCACGGCCCATCAAACGATGCGCTGAACAAATCATCAAGACTGGCAAGGATATAATTAGCATTCAGCACAGCGTCTTCACTGGCTTGCTTCAAGCCGTCAGCGCCGTGGCTGAGCATATAGCTAAGCGCGCGAACATACATACCCATTTGGCCGTGGAAGGCTGTTAAGCGGCCAAAAGTTTCAGTCTCTTCGCCGTTTTCATCGATCACCCATGAACCGTCCACTTCTTTAAAGTGCGGAACAGGAGCAAACGGCGCTAACGCTTGTGAGAAAATCACAGGGCCGGAGCCCGGGCCACCGCCACCGTGCGGCGTTGAAAACGTTTTGTGTAGGTTGAGGTGCATCGCATCCACGCCCAAATCACCGGGGCGTGCCTTGCCGACAATGGCGTTAAAGTTAGCGCCGTCACAATAGAAGAAAGAACCATTGGCGTGGATCGCATCGGCAATCTCAATGATATCACGCTCAAACAAGCCGCACGTATTTGGATTGGTGATCATTACCCCCGCGACATTCTCATCAAGCGCGGCCTTCATCGTGTCCACATCAACCCGGCCGTCGGACTTACCCGGCACTGATTTAACTTTATAGCCACAAAAAGCTGCTGTTGCGGGATTAGTGCCGTGAGCGCTATCAGGCACCAAAATGACTGACCGTGCATCACCTCGGGCCTCTAAGGCCGCGCGGATCGCCATCACGCCACAAAGCTCGCCGTGGGCACCAGCTTTCGGGCTCATGGCGACTGCTGGCATGCCAGTCAGCGTCATAATCCAGTGCGACAGTTCGCCGACCAGACGGATCGCACCCTGCACCGTGCTTTGTGGCTGGAGCGGGTGGATATCACCAAAGCCCGGCAGCCTTGCCATCTTTTCGTTAAGGCGAGGGTTATGCTTCATCGTGCAGGACCCAAGTGGGAACAATCCCATATCAATCCCGTAATTGTAACGGCTAAGGCGCGTATAATGACGCACCGTTTGAGGCTCGCTCAAGCCCGGCGCACCGATCTCGCCGTCACGAGCAAGACCGCCTAGCGCATTTTCAAACGCTGGCACATCAGGCACGTCAACGCCGGTCGTAGTGTCATCACCAAGTTCGTGGATGAGCGGCTCGGCCAGTCGCAGTCCGCGGTGACCTGAATAGCTTTCGATATCATCACCCGCGGGCGTAATCGCTTCCACGCCTGTTGGGCGCCCCTGTGTATTCATACTCATGACAAAGCTCCTTTCAGGCCGGAAACCAAGGCGTCAATATCTTCATCGGTCGTGCATTCGGTGGCCGCAACGAGCAATAAGTTCGACTGAGAAGCGCCGAACAATCTACCGCCGGGCACGCCCGCTAGAATTCCCTGACCCGCAAGCGTTTCGACCACATCGTTCGCATTCATCGGCAAGGTCACCGCAAGCTCGTTAAAGAAGTGCTTGTTCAAAACAGTAACACCGTCCACCGACGCCAGCGCATCCCGCAATTTGCATGTCCGCTCGTGGTTCGTCATGGCCAGAGCTTTTAAGCCCTTTTCGCCCATCAACGTCATATGGATAGTGAAGGCTAGGGCACATAGACCTGCGTTCGTACAAATATTACTGGTCGCTTTTTCCCGACGAATATGCTGCTCTCGCGTTGATAACGTTAGCACAAAGCCGCGATTACCATCTGCATCAACGGTTTCACCACACAGGCGCCCTGGCATGTTTCTTACATATTTCTGTCGGGTCGCAAATAATCCTACATACGGACCACCAAAGTTCAGGCCGTTGCCGATGCTTTGCCCCTCACCCACAACGATATCAGCGCCCATTTCACCGGGGCTTTTCACGGCGCCAAAGCTATAAGCCTCGGTCACAACAACGACCATCAATGCCTTGTGGGCGTGGCATGTCTCAGCCAGCTCAGATAGGTCTAAGATATGACCACAGACGCCGGGGTTTTGGATGACGACACAGCTTGTCTGATCGTCAACAGCATTGATGACTGCTTGCAATTCCGCATTTGGATCAGCTGGAATAGCTTCAAGGCCAACAATGTCATCGTCAGTAAACTGCGTGGTCGTTTCAGTGACCGCACGGTAGTGGGGATGGACGCTACCAGCAATCAGGGCCTTGTTTCGACGTGTGACGCGGCGGGCCATCAAGACAGCTTCAGCGCAGCCCGTTGAACCATCATACATCGATGCATTGGCCACATCCATGCCCGTAAGAGCAGCAACTTGGCTTTGGAATTCAAATACTGTTTGCAGCGACCCCTGCGCGATCTCAGGCTGATACGGCGTATACGCGGTTAGGAACTCGCCGCGCTGAATCAAATGATCGACACTTGCTGGAACATGGTGCTTATAGGCACCCGCGCCCAAAAAGAAGGGCCCGTCACTGGCTGCGATATTCTGGCGTGCCATGGCCCCAAGATAGCGCTCGACCTGCATTTCGCTTTTATGATCAGGCAAATCTATATCCGGGTTCAAGACACTCGCGGGAATATCAACAAACAGATCATCGACGCTTTTTGCACCGATTTTTTCCAACATTTGCTGACGATCATCGCCAGAAAGGGGCAGGTAGCGCATTAGTTTTCCTTCGATTCGGTAGAACTGTTTTCAACAGATTTAGGTTTTACTGCGTGGAAACGAAGCCGCTGATAATCAGCAAACCAATTTCCATATTCATCGACGAGCTCAGGCTTTAACAACGCCTCGGCTTCTTTTACTACGCGGGCCGTGTCTTCTTGGTTCAAGCCCTGGAAAAAACGTCCGCCAAAAGTTTCATACCAAGCTACAACACCCGACTTCAAGTGGGTCTGACGGTTATGGATCGCAATCTCATTCACTGTAAATCCAGCCGCGGAAAGGCGCTCTTTGTACCATGCTGAACTTGGGAAGAGTTTAGCATCATCCGGCATTGCCTTACCGATTATGATTTTATACGCCGCTCGAACTGCCGTTCTAATCGCGGCGATATTGGCAAACCCGCCACACTCTGCGACAAACCTACCACCGGGTTTCAGGGCATTCCAGACACCTGATATCACAGCATCGGCATCCGGCATCCAGTGCAGCGCCGCATTTGAAAAGACCGCATCAAATTCACTATCAAACGTCAGGGCCTGACCGTTCATGACACGAGCGTCTACGCCCATCGCCTTCGCCGCTTGGATCATGTCAGGACTGGCATCCACGCCGGTTACATCGGCGATCTTTGAAAGCTCTACTGTCAGGGCACCATCACCGCAGCCAAGGTCAAGCAAACGCTCGCCTTGCTGCAAATCTAACAGGGCCACAACGTCGCCCGCTAAATCAGCAACAAAGCGCCCATGCTGGGCATAACGCTTTGCGGACCAATCCTGTGTTTCAGTGAAGCTCACAGAATTTATCCAAGCGTTTCGATAAATTCAGCGTAGCCAGCTTCGTCCATCATATCGTCCATCTCGCCTACATCGGCGGCCTT
>Ga0316189_10000577_pt1 | contig 36692 bp, 36 predicted proteins | sample LowCovwburrow_MG_FD_204930 | JGI IMG/M metagenome (GOLD analysis project Ga0316189, IMG submission 204930) | Coastal sediment microbial communities from Maine, United States - Lowes Cove worm burrow | ecosystem: Environmental > Aquatic > Marine > Coastal > Sediment | place: USA: Maine...
GGTCCGGGGAGGCCGAGGGCGGGATGTTTGTTGCCGGTAGTAAAGCGGACCGCAGGGAGCCATACCGGCAACAAATATGCCGGTCTCGAGCCTGTGCGACAAACCCGGTCGCCCGTTGGGGGGGCTCCTACGGGGACTGTTTCTTGCGGTTCGCGAGATTGGCGGCCGTCTGCTGCTTATTCGACATCGCCATGAGCGGGTTCCCAATAAATGCGGCTGTTTTCGTCAATGACGAGGCGTTTGGCAGTACCGGCATTGAGTTCGAGCACGAAAGAGACAGGCTCGGTTGAACTGATAGAGCGCAAGGACTGTGGCTCGGTGTCATGCGCGACGGACGACACCGTGCCATCTCTGCGGATGAAAAGCATGTCCAGCGGAATGAACGTGTTTTTCATCCACATCGAGACGGGCTGAAGGTCGTAGATGAAGAGCATTCCCGTGGTCGCCGGAAGGTCGCGTACGAACATCAGACCCCGGCTTTTTTGTGCGTTGTCGGCTGCGACGTATATGTCGAAGCGATGGCAGCCATGCGCGCTTGCTTCAATGATGAGGACATCCTTGCCAAAGCGCCTGTCGAGTTCGTCGTCGGCGACTGCCGCGCAGGCCAAAGCGCCGACCGCGGCAGCCACAATCCAGCGCTTCACGAAGAGCCCCAGTCGAGCAAGCCGGAAAACAGCATTTTCGGAATCGACACGCTCGAGGTGCCATTGATCTCGGGCAACGGCGTAACACAGAAAAGCTCTCCGGCGATCGAGTAGCGGTCACCCGAGTCGTCGAGACGGGTCGCGGAGGTAATATCAACCAGGCAATTATTGAGATCCGAGGCGCTGAAGAAGCGCCCGTTGCCTTCTTCTATAAGCGTGACCTTGGCGCTGAACTCCCCATTCTGTGCATCGCGCTCCAGGTCCGGAATAGCGATGATGATAGCCAGCTGCAAATCGCCGTCGGCGATTTTGCCGGCGAATCGCAGGCGGGCACCCCGGCCGTTAGGCCTTGGCATTCCTGCGCATTCCAGATCATTCTTGTCCCAGTCCACATCGACGGACACCGCGCCGTACAACTCGGTCGAGAGGCGCCCCTCGTTGCCGCACAGCAGGACGGGTTCTTCCTCGGGCGCAAGCGCAGCAATCGAATCGGCATCCTGGGCCGGTTCGCAGGCCGCAAGGACCGCTAGTACGGTCAGGAATAAGCCTCGATATATGAGAAAAGCGCGCGCCGGAGCGCATTTATTCTGAATTTTCTGCAATGGTCAGGGTCGGTTCCAGTCCGAAGAGGGAGCATTATTACCGAAGTGGACCTGACATTCGCAAAAAATGCAGCGACTGGTTGGTTCTCTCGCGCATCCTCACTAGAATGGCACGCCGATTTTTGACCGGAGTAATTGATGAGCGTCGTAGAACAATTCCAACAGCTTGAGGCGCATGCGAGCAGCCTGATCATCGGGCAGTCACACCTTATTAATCGCATGCTGATCGCCTTGCTGTGTGATGGCCACCTGTTGGTAGAAGGTGCGCCGGGCCTCGCAAAGACCCGGGCCATCAAGGTTCTGGCTGAGAGTATCGAGGGAGATTTTCATCGCTTGCAGTTCACGCCGGACCTGTTACCGGCCGACCTGACCGGCACCGATATTTACCGCCCGCAGGAGGGCACCTTCGAGTTCCGCAAGGGACCGTTATTTCACAACCTGATTCTCGCCGACGAGATCAACCGCGCGCCGGCCAAAGTGCAGTCTGCGCTGCTGGAGGCGATGGAAGAGCGCCAGATCACGGTCGGTGACCGCAGTTACGAGCTCGAAGACCTGTTCATGGTCATGGCGACGCAGAACCCGATCGAGCAGGAGGGCACGTATCCGCTGCCCGAGGCGCAGCTCGATCGATTCCTGCTGCACGTCGAAGTCGGTTACCCGACGATCGACGACGAGCGTCGAATCCTGGTGCTAAACCGGAACGAGGCAAAGGCCGGGGAACGGGACGCTTTCAGGCCGCCCGAACTGCTGTCGATGGGATCGATCATGCAGGCGCGCCAGGATATCCTGGGCCTGCATCTCGCCGAAGAGCTCGAGGAATACATTGTTAACCTGGTGGTCGCGACACGCGATCCCGGTCGTGTCGACGAGTCTCTCGACGGTCAGGTCATGTACGGCGCAAGCCCGCGTGCCAGCATGGGTATCGACCGGGCAGCGCGAGCGCGCGCCTGGCTGGCCGGTCGTGATTTCGTTGGCCCTGAAGACATCCAGGACGTCGCGGCGGATGTGCTGCGCCACCGCATCGTGCTGAGCTTCGAGGCCGAGGCAGACGGCGTCAGCGAAAACTCCATCATCGAGCGCCTGCTCGACGGCGTCGGAGTACCCTAAGCGGAACGCCAATGGCACTGCTCGATCATTTGTCCGAAGACGCATCGCCCGTCAGCGTGAGCCAGTCCGGTCTGATCCGGCTCAACGCGCCTGCGCGTGCGATTGCCCTGGATGTCGTGCGCGTCAACTCATTGCAAACCGGCGCCTACGTGTCGCACTTCCGGGGTCGTGGCATGGAGTTCGACGAGTCCCGGCCCTACCAGCCCGGAGACGATCCGCGCAGCATTGACTGGCGCGTCACGGCGCGCAGCACGACGGCGTATACCAAACTGTTTCGCGAAGAGCGTGAGCGCCCGGTGCTGGTTGTTGTCGATCTGCGTGCAAACATGCACTTCGCGACACGCGGGTGCTTCAAGTCGGTCAACGCCAGCCGCGCGGCGGCGCTCCTGTCATGGGCGGCCCACCATCGCGGTGACCGGCTGGGTGGCCTGATATTTGGTGATACCACGCATCGCGAACTCAAGCCGCGTCTTGGCCGGCAGGCGGCGCTGCGTTTTGTGCATCAGCTTGCCGAGCACCCTGACTGGGGCAATCGCTATCTTGCCAGCGATGACACCGAACCACTGACCCAGGCGATGTCATCGCTGCGCAGGGTTGCGCGTCCCGGCAGCCTGGTCGTTGTCTTGAGCGACTTCATCGGTTTCTCGCGCGGTGCGCAGTCGTACCTGTCGAGCGTCGCGCGCCACAACGAAGTGCTTGCAGTATTTCTCAATGATCCGCTGGAGAGACAGTTGCCGCCGCCAGGTCGCTACCGTCTCGTCTCGAATGACAACGAGCTGGACATTGATACGGTGGCTAAAGCGGCGCGCAAAGACTATCGCGAGGCGTTCCAGGCGCGTGCCAGGGAACTCGAGGCCTTTTGCAAGCGCTACGGCGTTCACCTGATGCCACTGTCCACCGAGGACGATCCTGTGACTGCGTTGCAGACGGCGCTTGGCAGACGGAGGCACTGATGGATCCCGAGCAGATTCCGTTGCGCGACCTGCACCTGCCTGAGGCGATCGGCTGGTGGCCGCTTGCGCCCGGCTGGTGGGTAGTTATTGCGCTCATCATTGGCGCGTTGTTCTACCTGTTCCGGTTGTATCTGCATACGCGAGCACGTGGTGCGGCACGTCGCCATGCGCTGCGACAACTCAATGAGCTGACAGCAGCCTTCGAACAACACCGCGATACCGTGGCTTTTAGCAGCGGTGTCTCTGAGTTGCTGAGACGTACGATGCTCGCCTACGCACCTCGCCAGGAGGTTGCGGGCCTGACAGGTGATGCCTGGCTGGAATGGCTGGATCGCGACCTCGATCAACCTCGATTCATGAGCGACGCCGGGCGCAAACTGCTCGAGTTGCCGTATCGCAGGCCCGACGATGACCTGTCGGCATTCGAGGTGCTCGACGTTGTGGCCGCGGTTCGCCAGCGCCTGGCAACCCCGGTTGGAGGACGTCGCTGATGTGGTCGCTAGCCTGGCCGTGGGCAATGCTGGCGTTGCCGCTACCGTTCATCGCCCGCAAGCTGATGTCGGAATCGCCGAGCCTGCAGGATGCGGGCCTCAAGGTGCCTTCGCTGTCACTTTTCTCGACGCTCTCTCAACGACCTGATTCCGAGCAATTTTTGAATTGGCGCTTCTGGCTGGCAGCAATAGCGTGGTTGCTGTTGGTCTTGGCAGCGGCACGGCCCGAGCGCATCGGCGATGAGCTCGATGTGCCGGTGTCCGGGCGCAATCTCATGCTCGCCGTTGATCTGTCGGGCAGCATGGACCAGAAAGATTTCGAACTCGGTAGCCGTCGCGTTGACCGGCTGACCGCGACGAAGGCGGTGGCGAGTGACTTCATCAGCCGCCGCGAAGGCGATCGCATCGGCCTCATCCTGTTTGGCGAGCGAGCGTACCTGCAGGTGCCCCTGACGCTGGATCGGGAAACGGTCAAGGTGCTGCTGCTGGAAGCATTTATCGGCCTGGCCGGTGAGAAGACGGCCATCGGCGATGCCATAACACTCGCGGTCAAGCGCATCCATGACCAGCAAGTCGATGCCAGCGAACAGGTCCTCGTGCTGCTGACCGATGGCGCCAATACGGCCGGTGAGATTGACCCGATGAAAGCCGCGCAACTTGCGCAGCAGGTCGGCCTGCGCATCTACACCATCGGCATCGGTGCTGAACAGATGCAGGTGTCGTCGCTCATTGGTGGTAGTCGCAATATCAACCCGTCGGCGGATCTTGATGAAGAGACGTTGACCGGAATCGCCGAGATGACCGGCGGCCGCTATTTCCGCGCCAAGGATACAGCCGGGTTGCAGGACATCTACCGGCTTGTCGATGAGCTTGAGCCCGTTGACGAACCTGAGGCGGGTTTTCGTCCGGTCAAATCGCTCTATTTCTGGCCGCTCGGTGGAGCGTTCGCGCTGGCCGGTCTCCTCTGTGTCGTCAGCCTGCTGCAGAGCCTCGCACTGCGGCGCCTGGCAGGAGCAGAACCCGATGCTGGCTGAGTTTCACTTCCTGCGCCCTGAATGGCTCTGGGCTGTCCCGGCCGTGATTGCCTGTTCGATTCTGCTCGCGCGGCGTCAGCTCGGTCCGGGCAGCTGGCAGCACGTTGTGGATGCTGCGCTCGCACCGCACGTCCTGTCACGCAGCGTCAACCGCCGTGCCGACTATCGCTGGTGGTTGCTTGGGCTCGGCGGAGTCATCGCCGCAGTTGCCATTGCGGGCCCGGCCTGGCAACGCGTAGAGCAACCCGTGTTTCGCTCTGACCAGGCGCTTGTCATCGCTCTTGACCTGTCGCGCTCCATGGATGCCCAGGACATTGCACCGAGCCGTCTGATGCGCGCACGCCTGAAGATACTGGACATGCTCGAGCGGCGCGGCAGTGGTCAGACCGCACTCGTCGTGTACTCGGCTAACGCGTTCACGGTCACGCCGCTGACGACGGACAATGACACTATCGCCGCACTCGTCAACAGCCTGAGTACCGACATAATGCCGAGTCGTGGCAGTTATCCGATTGCCGCCATCAACAAGGGCCGGCAGCTACTGGAGCAGGCGGGTGCCGGCGTTGGTGAGATTCTGCTGATCACTGACGGCAGTTCATCTCCGGCAACCGAACGCATTGCTCGTGACCTCAAGGGCTCCGGGTTTACGCTCTCGGTGCTGGCGGTCGGCACGGCCGAAGGTGCGCCCATCCCTCGAGTCAGCGGCGGTTTTGTTACGGATCAGTCCGGTAATATCGCGGTGCCGCGTCTCGAGGAAAGTTCACTGCGAGGGCTCGCAGCAGCGGGAGGCGGACGGTTCTCAGTACTGTCGACGGATGATCGCGATCTGGACTACCTGTTGAGCGGAGAAGCGGGCAGCCGCCAGGCAGGCGACGAGAATCTCGCGACTGACCATTGGCGCGAAGAGGGTCCCTGGCTCGTGCTGTTGCTATTGCCAATTGCTGCCATGGCATTTCGGCGTGGTTATATTGCCGGAATTCTGTTGTTCATACTGCCGTTTGGCAACGAAGCACAAGCATCGGTTTGGAACGACATCTGGCAGACGAAAGACCAGCAGGCGCAACAACTGCTCGAAGAAGGCGCCGCGGAGGATGCGGCTGAACTGTTCGAAAACCCGGACTGGCGGGCCGTTGCACGGTATCGCGCCGCAGATTATGAGGCGAGTGCTGCGGCATTCGCTGAGCAGGAAGATTCGCGCAGCCTTTATAACCTCGGCAATGCGATGGCGCGCCAGGGGGAATTCGAATCTGCGATTGACGCTTACGAACAGGTGTTGGAGCTCGAGCCGGACAATGAGGACGCGGCGTACAATCGTGACCTCCTGAAGCAGGTTCAGGAACAACAGCAGCAGCAACAAGAAGGTGACCAGCAGGAGTCATCCGAGCAGCAGGGTGAAGGCGAGCAGTCCGATAGTGAAAGCGAGTCCGAGCAGCAGAGTGAGGACAGCAACTCGCAGTCGGACAGTCAGTCGGAAGAGGGTGACGCCTCACAGCGCGATGAGCAGGAAGCCAGCGAGGAAGACCTTGAGGCCATGCAGGAAGAACTGCAGCGCGCTGCCGAGGAAGCCGCGCAAAATGAACAGCAAATGGCACAACAACAGCTGACACCCGAAGAGCTTGAAGCGCTGCGGCATGAGCAGGAACAGGAACAGGCAATGGAGCAATGGCTGCGGCGTATCCCGAATGATCCGGGTGGCTTGCTGCGGCGCAAGTTCCGCTATCAATATCAAAAGACCGGCAAGGATCAGGATGGCAACAACACCTGGCCGGACGACGAGGTGCAACCGTGGTAGGGAACAAGCTGCGACAGACAGCGTGGATTACATTATCGGTACTGCTGCTTTCTGTGCAGTCGCTTGCCGCCGTGGTAACGCGCGTTGATCGCGCGGACATCGAGCTGAATGAGTCTTTCACGCTCGAGGTCATCACGGATGCAAACATTGATATGCAGCCGGACATCTCGGTCCTCGAGCAGGACTTTTATATTGGGCAGGGCAGCCAGCTCAGTAATACGACGATCGTTAACGGCCAGATTCGCCGCAGTAAAACCTGGACGTATGTGCTGATGCCGAAGCGCGCCGGTGAGATTACGATTCCGTCGGTCTCAGTCGGTGCCGAGCAAAGCGAGCCGCTGCTTATAAGAGTGAGTGAGCCCAGCTACGCGCCGCCCGGTGTCGCCGAAGTGTTCCTGACCAGCGAAGTCGATTCTAACGAGACTTACGTGCAGGCCCAGGTTCTCCTGACGATCAAGATCTACCGGTCTGTAGCGACCCGCCAGCCGGCCTTGCGAGACCCCACCGTCACCGGCGTGGAAGTGCTCAGCGAATTGGCAGGTGACGATCGCAGCTACGAGGCCGTCATCGATGGCACGGCGTATAACGTCGTCGAACGGGTTTACGCCCTGTATCCGCAGGAAAGCGGCAGCATCGAAATCTCGCCGGCGCGCTTCGAGGCGCGCGTATTGAGAAATGGCCGCATTACCGGTCGTAAGGTCTTTGAATCTGAGCCCCAGGTCATCACGGTGCAGCCCATTCCGCCGCGTCCTGCTGAATTTCCGGATGCGGTCTGGCTGCCCGCGCGCGACTTGCAGCTCAGCGAGGACTGGTCACGGGAGCCGGATGAGGTGAAAGCCGGCGAGCCGGTGACGCGCCACGTCACCATCAGTGCGCTGGGGCAACTCGAGACCCAGATTCCGGCGCTGGAAACGCCCGTAGCAGCGGGCATGAACGTCTATCCCGACAAACCAGAACTAAGCCGACGAATCGAGTCTGGCGGCATTCGCGGTGTTCGCAAAGACCAGTACGCGATGATCGGCGTGGCGGCGGGTGTCGTTGCGCTGCCAGCGCTCGAAGTTCCCTGGTGGAATACGACAACATCCGAATGGCAAGTCGCCCGGTTGCCTGAGCGGAACATCACGATACAGCCGTCCGGTGAAGCGCCGCTGCCAGAAGCGGAGGCCGAAACTGCAGCCGAGACCGGTGCAGACGCAGACATGAATAGCGACGCTGCACCAACCCTGATGTCGGGTGGATTCTGGCAGCGTGTCAGCGAGCTGCTGGCTGCTGTATGGCTCGTAACGCTGGCGGCATGGTGGTGGACGTCGCGGCCTTCGAAACGCGAGCCGCGTGAGCCTGCGCCTGTGCCCTTGCACAAACGCCAGTCACGACTGCTGAAGTCCGCGCGCAAAGCAGCGCGTGCCGGAGATGCCACGAGTGTTAAACAATCGTTGCTTGATTGGGCAGCGCTTGAATGGCCGCAAGATACGCCGCGGAGCATCGGCGCGCTGGCACGCCGTGTGTCACCAGACCTCGCGCACGAACTCGACGCATTCTCGAGCCTGACTTATGGGCCGAGACGCGGTGAGTTCGATGGCGAAGCGCTCGCCACCGCGATCCGCTCTTTCTCGGTTCTCAAGGACGAAACAACCGAGAATCAGGACCAACTACCGCCACTGATGCCTGCGCGCTAGGCCGCAGGAGCGCTGCTTGCAGCGCGACCAGGTCGACCACACAGGTCCGGACTCCTACAGGTTGGACGTTACCAGCTACCGGAATTTTCCATCGAGGCCCACGGTTCCTGTACGGGCTTGGCGTCGCCTTTTTGCAGCAATTCGATAGAGATGTTGTCGGGTGAGCGGACGAACGCCATGTGCCCGTCTCGCGGTGGCCGATTTATCGCGACGCCGCCGTCCATGAGGCGTTGGCAAAGCGCGTAGATGTCGTCGACCTCGTACGCGAGGTGCCCGAAATTGCGTCCTTCGCCGTAGTCCTCCGGGTCCCAGTTCCAGGTCAGTTCGACCTGTGCTTCTTCATCACCGGGGGCAGCGAGGAAAATCAGCGTGAAGCGGCCCTGTTCGCTGTCATAGCGACGCAGTTCAACCAGCCCCAGCAAATCGCAGTAGAAAGCGAGCGAATCGTCAACATCTTTGACGCGTACCATCGTGTGTAAGTATTTCATGCCACAATATTCGCCTATGCAGGATATTCGCGCAATAACCCTCGATCTCGATGACACGCTCTGGGCCATCCAACCGGTGATTGTTCGTGCCGAAAAGGCGCTCTACGCGTGGTTGCAGGAGAATTACCCGCGCATCACCGAACGCTTTTCGCCGCAGGACCTGGTGCAAATGCGCGAAGACATCGTGACGGAGTACAGGGACAAGGGTCACGACTTTACGTTCCTGCGCCGCAGAGTTCTTGGACAGGTCGGCGCAGCCGCCGGCTACGGCGAGGCACCTGTCGATGGCGCAATGGCATTGTTCAGCGCCTATCGCAATGACGTTGAATTATTTCCGGAGGTGCGACCGGCGCTCAGTGCTCTCGGCGAAAAGTACCGTCTCATCGCTGTGACTAACGGCAACGCGAATCTCGACACGATCGGCATTCGCAATCTGTTCGATGGGGTCGTCTCTGCGTCATCTGCGGGCGCGGCGAAACCTGCTCGCGAAATCTTTGACGTCGCTGCCAAAGCGGGCGGCGCGGCGAATCACGAAACACTGCACGTCGGTGATCATCCCGAGGCGGATGTCGTCGGTGCAAGCGAAGCAGGGCTCAAGTCGGTTTGGGTCAATCGCCATGGCGCAGACTGGCCGGATCATCTGCGCCGCCCGGACGGTATCGTCAAGGATGTTGGCGAACTGTTGGCCTTGCTTGGTATTCGATCGTGATTGATCGGCCACTCATACTCTTTGTGCCCGGGTTATTAGCGAAACCTGAGCCCCAGGCTCATCGAGACGCGTTGTTTCGTTGCCTGCTGGCTGGTCTCAGGCGCCACGATGAAAAAGTAGCGCTGGATATCGCCGCCAACCTGCACTGTTTCGACGTTGTGTCATGGACCTACGATTTCTACCGTGAACACCGGGATATCGGTCTGGACCTTGAAGCGATAGACGCGGTCATCGCGCAAGCCGAAGCGACCGCGAGGGACAAGGCTGAAGCGAGCTCCTGGAAGCGCCGGCTCGCGCGCCTGGTGTTTTCCGCTGCGGATGTCATGCCATTCCTGATCCCGTATATCACCGATGACCGCCTCGAATTACACCTGCGCGACCTGCGTCGCTACCAGCGGAACCAGAATGAAATAGGGGAACACGTGCGGCAGATGCTAAAAATGCCACTTCGCGCTGCTGCCGAATCCGGCCGGCCGGTGTTGCTGATCGCCCACAGCATGGGGTCGATTATTGCCTGGGATAGCCTCTGGCAGATGTCCCACAACGAGCGCGATCATGTCCACATCAATACCTTACTGACGATGGGCAGCCCACTTGGACAGCGCTTTGTGCAACGACGTCTGCAAGGATTTCGCGAGGAGGGGGGCGAGCGCTATCCGCTGGGGATCGATCGCTGGGTCAACCTGGCCGCCATCGGGGATTTGACAGCGGTCGATGCCGAACTCGCCGATGATTTCGGCGAGATGGTCAAGCGTGGTCTTGTCAGCGCTATCGACGACCGAAAATTACACAATTACTTCCGCCTCGATGGTGTCCTGAACGTCCATGCCGAGTACGGTTACCTTGCCAACCCGGTAACGGCCGGGATCGTCGCAGACTGGTGGGCGTCGCTCAGGGCGCCTCAAGATTCGGCCGAATGACAATGTCGATTCGCCGATTACGCTTGCGCCCTGATTCGGTCTCGTTGCTCGCGACCGGCCGCGTTTCGCCGTAGCCCGTCGCGATAAGCCGGTAGGTCGGAATACGCATGGCATTGACCATGTACTGCTGTACAGACTCGGCACGCTCCTGCGACAGTTTCTGATTTGAGTCGTCACCGCCAAATGAATCGGTATGACCCTCGATGATAAGTTCACTGCGCGGGAAAACGTCGATCGCTTTCTCGACCTTGCCGAGCAAGTCGAAACTGTCTGCCTTGATTTGTGATTGGCCACTGTCGAAAGTCAGGCCGTTGAGACGCAGGATGATGTTGTCGCCCTCACGAAACACGCGTGCCTCGGCCACTGAAAACATCTCTTCGACCTGTTCGAACTGCTGTTTGACACGGGCCTGGGCCTCGAGGCGCTGAACAAGGGCTGCGCGTTCCGCCGTCGCACCGCCGAGACGTTCGTCGAGTGCTGTCATTTCCTCTTCCATTTCAGCGAGCCGCATTTCGTTTTCAGAATTCTCCTGCCCCAGTGCCTGGTTTTCGTTGTTCTTCATTTCGATGTACGTGACCAGCTCAGCGGCCAGGCGGTCAGGCCCGTCTTCCATGTCGGGAACGACATCAGCGGCACCTGATATGTCACGCAATGGTTTCTCCCACTGCAGCACTAGTTGCTCGGTGGTCAGGTCACGGTCGCGGACCTTGCGCACGACTTCAGACAGGTAAATGGCGTGCTTGGCTTCGTAGTTTGCTTGCCGCGCGAGACTGCGGGGCAGGTCGGTATCGTAGCGGTTCTCATTCAGTTCGCGTTCGGCATCCGCAAGTAGTTGCTTGGCTTTGCTGAGCGTAATTGGCGCATAACGTCCAACCTTGGCACGGTCGGCCTGGGCGAGCAGCTGGCGTGTCTCGCTGAGGTATTGCGCCTTGATAGCGACGAGTTCGGCTTCCCGATACAGGCTCGTGGCCTCGATGTCGCGTCGCTTGGACCCTTTCAGGTCGCCGCGTTCGAGCAGGCGTATTGCTTCGCCAAATGTGCGTTGTGCCTGTTCCCAGATTTCCGCGGACAGCTCGGGCGCACGTGCATTTGCTGCGTCCTGGCGGCTTTTCATCACCTGGGCCAGTGCCGTCGCGGCCAGTTCTGCAGCCGTAGTTGCTGTCTGGAAGTAACGCGTGGCATCAGCGGCATTGGAGCGCACAGTCTCAATATTGCGGCCACGCTCCAGCGCAACCTCGGCATCCTTGTACTCATCCATGCCGCGCGAATAGCTGCGTGGCGCAAGGAGCTGGGCGTTGGCGTTATCGGCAGACGCCTTGGCGGCATCTGCTTCCTTGAAAAATGTCTCTCTAAGTTCGTCCTGTGCGTACGCATTGCCGAGACCCAGCAATAATGTGGCAATCAGGACGCAACGTACGAATCGTTGCTGTACGGCCATGTGATCGTTTCCTGCGTTGGTTCAGTCAAAAACCGCCCAAGCGATAGGCAGTTACAACCCAATATTACATATGCTGTGGCGCAAAATCTGTGCGCCGCGTCGCCGAAATGCGCGGATTTTACGCCCAGAGCAGTGGTTGTGCGAGCGCTAGATTGTCGCATCGCCGCGATCACGAAACAAATTATGTCTAATCCGGCATTTTGTGCTCTGTTTCACAGATGGAAGTGCGGGCCAGGCGTAGTCTTACACCATGTCCGCAAAATACTACACACAGTTCATTTTGACCGACGCACAGTACCGCGGCGGCAATGAATTCAGCGGTGTGATCGAACTGAGTCAGCCGATGGATATGGACAGTGATGCGCGTGACATCGAGGCCGTACTGGCCCGCAATTTCGACCTGCAGAAAAACGCCGTAAAACTGGTTAGCTGGTCCCGATTGCACTGAACACTTCTGGCGCGACAACGATTCCCCCTGACTCTCCCGGCCTCGGCCGGGATTTTTTTTTGGGGTACAATGCGTGCCCTTTTTTCACGCATCGCAGCCCGGTATGAGCAACGACAGCGAAAAGCAGTTTCGCGGTATTCCGATCGTCCAGAGTGGCAGCAAGTACAAAACCGATGAAGGTTTTTCGGCCATCAAGAACGGCGTCAAGACGCGTCGAGACGCCGAACCGCTCGTAAAAGGACAAAAGCCTAAGTGGCTGCGCGCCAAGATGCCCTCGGGCAAGGGTTACTCGTCGGTCAACCAGATCGTCAATGAGCATCGCCTGAGTACCGTCTGTGAAGAGAGCATGTGCCCGAATATCGGTGAATGCTGGAATGCAGGTACTGCGACTATCATGGTTATGGGGTCAGTCTGTACGCGCGCCTGCCGATTCTGTGCGGTGGATACCGGCAACCCCAAAGGCTGGCTCGATGCGGAAGAACCGGCCAATACGGGCCGGGCGGTCAAGCTCATGGGTCTCGAATACGTCGTTATTACCTCGGTCGATCGCGATGATCTCGAGGACGGTGGGGCAGCGCATTATGCCGAGTGTGTACGCGCGATTAAAAAGCAAAACCCGAGCACGGCTGTAGAGGCACTGACACCCGATTTCAACGGCGTCATGGAGCACGTCGAGATCGTTGTGGACTCGGGGCTCGAAGTGTTTGCGCAGAACATAGAGACGGTCCGGCGCCTGACCCACCCGGTGCGCGATCCGCGCGCCGGCTATGACCAGACGATTGCTGTGCTGCGTCACGCCAAGCAACACCGCGCCGATGTGTTGACCAAGACCAGCCTGATGCTGGGGCTGGGCGAACGCGATAATGAAATCATGCGCACGATGGATGACCTCCGCGAAGCTGGTGTGGACATTCTCACGCTGGGCCAGTATCTGCGCCCAACGCCAAATCACCTTGCTGTTGAACGCTACGTGACACCGGATGAGTTCGACCTGTATCGGCGTGAGGGCCTGGACAAGGGTTTCCTGGAGGTCGTCGCGGGACCTATGGTCCGATCGAGCTACCGTGCCGAACAGGTACTTCAGAAAAACAACGTTGGACTTGCTGTATGAGTGATTTCTTTTTTAATTATGGGCTGTTTTTCGTCAAGGTGCTGACGATCGTCGTTGCCGTTGTCATCATCATTGGCGTCGCGGCGTCGGCCGGCCGCAAGGCGCATCAGGAGGGCCTCGAGGTCGAGGACCTGAACAAGAAGTACAAGGGTCTGGCGAGTGCACTGCGCAAAGCCGTGCTCAAAAAGGACGAGCGGAAAAAAGAAGCCAAGGCCGAGAAAAAGCGCGAAAAGGCGGAGGCCAAGGCGCTGTCCGACCGACCGCGCAGCTTCGTCATCAACTTTAAAGGCGACCTCAAGGCCAGCGCGCTGCCGGCGTTGCGCGAGGAGGTCAGTGCGGTTCTGCAAGTGGCGACCGGGATGGACGAAATTATCGTTTGCCTCGAGAATCACGGGGGCGTCGTTCACGAACATGGTCTTGCGGCATCGCAGCTCGCGCGCATCCGCGACAAGGGCATTCCATTGATTGTCTGTGTGGACAAGGTTGCAGCGAGTGGCGGTTACCTGATGGCTTGCGTCGCCTCGAAAATTTACGCGGCACCGTTTGCGATTCTCGGCTCAATTGGCGTGCTGGCACAAATCCCGAACTTCAATCGTTTCCTCGACAGTCATGGGGTCGATTTTGAGCAGGTTACGGCCGGCAAGTACAAGCGCACTGTCACGATGTTCGGCGAGAACACGGATGAAGATCGTGCCAAGCTCAAAGAAGAGCTTGAAGACGTGCATACTCTTTTCAAGGCGGCGGTCAGCGAATACCGGCCCGATCTCGACCTGGAGAAGGTCGCTACGGGCGAACACTGGTACGGGACCCGGGCGCTGGAGATGGGTCTCGCAGACGAGATCAAGACCAGCGATGAGCTCCTGAGCGAACGTGCGGCGGAACGGGATCTCTATGCCCTGACTTACCGTATCAAGCAGCCGCTGCAAAAACGCCTTATGGCAAACATCGATAGCGCGCTCGAGAAAGCTGACGCGACGGGTTGGCGGCGCAAGTTTGAGTCGCGCCTGCCACGCTAGCCACGCCAGATTCAGGAACCGGCGGGCTCAAAAATTGTCGTAAACTGTAGGTGGCTCTGAAGGGTCCCGGATTGAGGTAATCCCATGACTAAGCAGCGTTCAAGATCATTCCTGTCGTTTTCGCTCGTCGCGTTGACAGGGCTTGTCGCATCTACTGCAGCAAACGCAATATCCGACGCCGAAATGGAGGCCGAGGCGGCGAAAGAGTTCGCGCGACTCAAGGCCTCGGCGCCCCTGACGACGGATCAGGACACGATCGACTACATTGCCTGTGTTGCCAACGCCGTGGTGTTGTCTTTGGAGCCACCCGACAGCGACATGAACTGGGAAATGGCCATTCTCGAGACCAATGAGCTGAACGCCTTCGTCATGCCTGGCGGCAAAATTGTCATTTTTGAAGGCATTCTCAGGGCCGCGCGTGACCAGCATCAGCTGGCCGCCGTTATCGGCCACGAAATCGCTCACGTCACGTCAGAGCACACCAAGAGCAAGCTATTGCAGGGCGGCAAAGGCATGCAAATCGGAATCCAGGTTGCTGCTGTACTGCTCGGCGGCGGGAACTACGGCACACAGTACACGGCCCAGCAAATGCTGAACGAGGGCGCGATGTACGGAATCATGCTGCCTTACAAACGCGGCCAGGAGACTGAGGCGGACGTCGTTGGGCTCAAATACATGGCGAAAGCCGGTTTTGATCCGCGTGCTGCCGTGCCGTTATGGCAGAACATGGCTGAAGAAGCCGGTGGTGAGAGGCCCGCGGAATTCGTTTCTACTCACCCATCGAGCGAAAATCGCATCGAATCGTTGATCTCCCAGTGGACCGAGGTGCTGCCCCTGTATAATCAGGCGCGTGAGGAAGGGCGCATACCCGATTGTGTGACGCCGCAAAAATTCCTCGACCAGTACGATAAAAAGAAAAGGAGTGACACCCCATAATCTGCCGTTTGCTAGTACTGCTGCCGCTCGTGGCCATGGGCGGCTGCGCATCTCTGCAGGACTTTTTCGGAACCGCGCCCAATAAGCGCGAGGCTGAGGTCGTTGTACCGCTTGAACAGCGGCCCGTTGAAGAACCGATATTGGCCAATCGCTTCGTGCTTGAATCACCTGGGCAGTCAGTTGTTGGTGTTCCGCAGGTCGTGTTCGCAAGCAGCAATGACACGTTGTCCGATTTCGCCCGGGCCTATGGGCTCGGTTACGACGAGCTGATCGCGGCGAATCCTGGTGTCGATCCCTGGCTGCCGGGCGAGAACACGCCCGTGCTTTTACCGACACAGTTCGTTCTCCCCGATGTGCCACGCGAAGGCATCGTGCTCAATCTTGCGAGCAAACGCCTGTTCTATTTTCCCCGGGTCGCGGAGGGGCAGCCGGCGGTCTTGATGACGTTTCCAATCGGCGTCGGCCGGGTTGGCTGGGAAACGCCACTTGGCATGACGACGGTTACGGCCAAAGCGAAGGACCCACACTGGTATGTGCCACTGTCCGTGCGTCAGGAGCATGCTGAACTCGGTGATCCGCTGCCCTCGGTTATTCCACCCGGCCCCGAGAACCCACTGGGACATCGTGTACTGAAGCTGGATATGCCGGGGTACCTGATTCATGGCACCAACCAGCCGTACGGAGTTGGCATGCGCGTGAGCCACGGTTGCGTGCGGCTGTATCCGGAGAACATCGAGTATCTCTACGAACTCGTCGATATCGGCGAAGCCGTGACCATCATCAATGAGCCGTTCCTGATGGGGCAGCTGGATGGCGAAATCTACTTCGAGAGCCACACTCCGCTGGAAGACGACACTGTCGGTGCGGAAGAGCGACTCCAGTTGTTGCTGGAAAAGTGGAACGGGGAGACGGAATCCGGTCTCAGTGAACAGGAGCTGCAGCATGCACACAGCATTGCTGCCGTCGCGATCGGTGTTCCTTTGCGTCTGGGTGCTGCCGATGATTCTGATGTCATGACACGCGCCCGAGTCGTCAGGAACACGGTGGAGGTCGATCCCGAAGCGCCGACGCTCGCCGAAGTGCGTGAAATGATCGATGAGGCAGTTAGTGAGGGCGACGAGGAGTTGCAAAAGTCGACAGGCTCAGTCGAAGTAGGGCAGGAAAGCCTCCGGTAACTTGTCCGTATTTAGCGGCCGTTTCATGTCGGCATGCAGTGGCCTCGAATTGTAGGTATTCCAGAACAGGACATTTGCGCGCCCGTCGCGATTCTCGTCCAGGTCCTGAAGCAAAGCGGCCATGGCCTTGCCGGTGTACGTGCCTTCCAGGCAAACGCCGAGCTTGTCGCCTGCAATGGCAATCGCACGCTCCGTCGCATCGTTGGTTTTCGCATAGCCCTCGCCCAGAAAACCCGTGCGAAACCGGTAGTTCGCACGCTCCGCGAGATCGATGGGCACAGATGCATCGAGCTGGTGAAGCGCAAACGCTGTCTTTGCCAGCAAGCGCCGCATTGATTCGGGGCTCGAGACAAAGCTCTCCGTAACCTGGACCGCCTGTACCTCGGTTGGCAATCCCGCCAGCGCGAGCCCGAGCGCAATGCCGACGGCTGTTGCCATCGTGCCATTGGCGACGTACAGGCGATCCGGTATTCCGATATCACCTGCATCTATCTGTGCGGCGAGCTCGAGCCCTGCGTTAACGAAACCCACCGCACCGAGCCAGTTGGATCCGCCGGGCGGAATCAGAAATACGCACCGGTCCCTGAAATGTTCACGCAGCGTTGCGATGCGCTTCTTGCGGCTACCACCATAAGGAACGATGTGCGTTTCGTGTTGCAAGTGCAGGTTCAGCGCCTTCGCTGCGCTGGCTGTTCTGGTTTGGTGCGATAGGAAGCAGGTACATTCACAGCCGAGAGATCGTGCGTACAAGGTCGTCGCGACTGCGTGGTTGGACGCGACCGTCCCGAACGTTGCTATGTGGCGAATGTCTCTGCGCTGAGCCTTGTGGAGCAGGTATTCGAGTTTGCGAACCTTGTTGCCACCGTAAAGCTTGCCGGTGAGGTCGTCGCGCTTAATCGAAATGCCATGCTCGCCGCTGGCAGTATGCAGCGTGACCGTATCGATCGGTGTGGGCAACTCGGCGAGTCGCAGCTTGGGTAGCTGGCTGGAGAGTTGGGGATAGGCAGCTGCCAGGAAATCACTCATCGTTCGAATAGTATCGAAATTCAATGGCATAAGGCGCTGCCACTGATTAGAATCGAAGCTACCTCTGACCAACTGTATCGGAGACAAGCTTGTCGGATGCAGTTGACCGTGGCATCACGGTCACCGAATTGGCACCGATGGAACAAGCCATCGACGTGTCGCCCGATACCACGGCCGCCTTTGTCGGCCGTGCGCTTCGCGGTCCCCTGAATAAACCGGTCCTCGTCCGTGACTTCGGCGAGTTTCGCCGGCGTTTCGGCGATATCTGGTCGCGTTCGAGCCTCGGACCGGCCGTACGCCAGTTCTTCCAGCACGGCGGACGCCGTCTCTACATCGTTCGGGTCGCGAACAACGCGCGCGGGGCAATGTTGTGTCTGCCCGCAAGCGGCTCTGCTCTTGTGTTGCGGGCCGTCGAACCCGGTTCGACCGAGCGAATCCGCGCGGCGGTCGATTTTGATGGCATTGATAGCGACGAACTTTTTAACCTGACGCTGCAGCGCATTGATCCGGCTACGGGCCACGTCATGGACCAGGAGCTGTTCCGTCGCGCCGACTACCGCGAGGATGCCGACAACTTCATCGCGGATTTGCTGCTGACGTCGAAGCTGGTGCGCGCAGAGCACCCGTATCCGAGTCATCGGCCGGAGCCGACGCAGGGACCCAACACGCGCTTCGATGACACGTACGTCGAACATGCGCAGGAAGGTGCTGATGGCCAGGAGCTGTCGGACTATGACCTGATTGGTTCACGCCGCGAAGAAACCGGGCTGTTTGCTTTGCAGCATCTCGAGGGACTGGACCTCTTGTACCTGCCGCCGCCGGGCAAGTGTCGCGATCTCGGGCCGGCGTCTTTGCTCGCTGCAGAGTTATTTTGTCGCGAGCGCGGCGCCATGCTCATCGTCGATCCACGTACCGACTGGGATACGCCCACAAAAGCAGTGACCGGAGTGCGTGAGCTTGGACTGGCAAGCCCCAATGCGGTCAGTTACTTTCCGCGCATGTACCATCGCGACGACGACACCAGTACACCACGAGCGGTGGGCGGCGCATTGGCCGGCCTGATGTGCAAACTCGACAGTACATATGGTCCGTGGCAGGCGCTCGATCAGCAGGGCATGGGATTCTCTCGCGAGCTGATTGCGGCATTCGATATCGATGAAGAAGATACACAGGCGCTGCCCCGCGAAGGTCTTAACCTGATCGTGACGGGCCCCGCCGGACGTGCACGTCTGCGCGGCTCGGTGACGATGGGCCGCGGCAGCGAATCGCATCGTAAGTTCGCCAGCTTGCCGGTACGACGTCTGTGCCTGCAGATCGTCAACTCGATTGACCGGGCGACACGTTGGTCCGTGTATGAACCAGACGAAGCGCCGGTTGCTGAGCGCATTCACTCCCAGGTTACGGCTTACCTGTCGGCGATGGAGGGCATGGGTGCATTCGAATCCGATCGTTTCGTTGTTGAATGCGATGATGATCTTTGTCATCGCGACAACAGGCAAGAACACGGGGTGACCATACTGATCGGCTTTCATCCCCTGGGGTGCAAGGAGCCTGTCTCGTTCACTTTGCACCAGACGGTTGCCGGGTGTCGCGTGGCGTCTTCGGCATTTGCACCGGTTATGGAAAACTGCGCCTGACGCACCGATCAAGAATGCATCCATAGCCTGTCATATGAGCGTCTACCTTATGCCACCAATCTTACGGGAGGCGGTATGAGAGACAGCGATGCTCTGGACAACAACCCACATATTTCGCGCTCGGCACTGGAAGCCATTCACAGCCAGGTTTACGGCTGGGCCCTTTCCCGATGCGATTTCGATCACGCGACGGCAGAGGACCTGATGCAACAGGCGTATGTCGAACTGCTGAGTGGTAATGCTCGATTCGATAACAAATCGACGCTCAGGACCTTCGTGTTTTCTGTGGTGCAGAACCTCGCAAGAAGTCGGTTTCGACGCGTGTCGTCGCGGTTGCGGCTCGTGAAAAAGTACCACCGCGAGGCAATAGTACAGAGCGTCGAGACGGCTGAGCCGTTGGCGGACGACGGCGTCTGGCGCGCTGTACGGGCACTGCCTGCCAGGCAACGCGACATCATAGAACTGGTGTTCTGTCGTGAGCTGACGATTGAACAGGCGTCTGCGGTCATGGGTGTCACGACCGGTACAGGCCGCGTTCACTACGACCGTGCCAAAAAGGCACTGCGGGAACGCCTGCAAGAGTGGGCAGAGGAAGAATGATGCAGGACTCAGACAAGAGACTTCGCGACCAGGTCAGGCAAGGCTGGGTCGGTATAGGTGACGCAGGGCCGTCGTTCGAGACGACGTGGCAAGCGGCACAGCAACGCCATGCGGCGGGGCGGCGGCTCTATCGCCGGGTTGCCGGTGCAGCCGCTGTCGTCGCGGCCGTCGTGATCGCGGTTTACGGGCAGCCGCCAGCGGCAGAATCGTACATTGAGGTCGCGGATCTGCTGGAGTCGACCTACTGGACGGCTCCCAGCGATGCCCTGCTGCCCGACAGGCAATTTGACATATATCAGGACATGCCGGTGATCTTCGAGTCAACCGAACCGGCAGGAGGAGCGTTGTTATGAAGAAGGAACTACTGGTTTTACTGGCTCTCGTTTGCCTGGCCGCGAGTGGCGCAGGTGCTGCAGAGCCAAAAGCAGACGTGTTTAAAGGAAAGCTGTTTGCCCCCAATGTTATTCTGCAGAATCAGGGCGAATTAGGCCTTAGTAAACAACAGTTTACGGAAATTCGCGGGGCGGTTGTCGAAGTGCAGGGAAATGTCGCCGAGCACGAGTGGGACATTGCCGAGGCCTACCAGAACATCATGGCCGAACTCGACAAATCACCGATCGACGAAGCGCAGGTACTCGAATATGTCGATGCGGCGCTTCGGGCCGAGAACGAAGTGAAGAAACTGCAGGTTGCGATGCTGGTACAGCTCAAAAACCTGCTGACGGACGAACAAATCGCGTACCTGGAGTCTGTGCGGGACGAATAGAATGAAGACAAGACTGATCTCGCTTTTTGTTTCCTTGTTGCTGGGGGTCGCCGGTTGTGGCGGCGGCTCAGGCGGCAATAAACAGCCACCGCCGCCGCCACCACCCGTTCCGATTACGAAAGCCGAGGCTTTCCAGTTTCTGAACCAGGCGACATTTGGTGCGACCGAAGACGAAGCGCAGCAAGTGATCAACATGCGCTTCGAGGCCTGGATTGACGATCAGTTGCAGCAGCCGGTGTCGTTGCAGTTGCCGCACATGCAGTCTGTGCCGCCGCCACAGTTCATGTTTCAACTGCAACCTGATCGGGCCGACATCTGGTTTCGCAATGCGCTAAATGGACCCGATCAGCTACGGCAACGGGTCGCGTTCGCACTTTCCGAAATTATGGTCGTGTCAGAGCTCGGCGTGCTCAGCAACCAGCCGTATGCTCTTGCCAGTTATTACGACGTCTTAGCCCGCAACGCGTTTGGCAACTACCGTGACTTGATCGAGGAAGTCACGCTGCATCCGGCAATGGGCGCCTACCTGAGCATGCTAGGCAATGAGAAACCTGATCCGGCGCGCAACATCCGGCCCGACGAAAACTATGCTCGCGAGCTGATGCAACTGTTTTCGATTGGACTTGTCGAGCTTAACCAGGACGGCAGCGTCAGGCTCAACGCGCAGAATGAGCCGATTCCAACCTATGACCAGGCCATCATCGAGGGCTTCGCGCACGTGTTCACGGGCTGGACCTACGCAGGCACAACCCAGTTCCAGGGCGCATTTCCAACCGAGTTGCGCCAAGTTACGCCGATGGAGTTATGGCCACAGTTTCACGATACGGGTCCGAAACAACTGCTTGGCAGCGCCGCAGTGCCAGCGGGGCAAACGGGCGCCCAGGATTTGGCAGCCGCACTCGATAATATCTTCAATCATGACAATGTCGGGCCGTTTGTAGCAATCCGGCTCATACATCGACTCGTAACAAGCAATCCGTCGCCCGCGTATGTCTCTCGCGTCGCTGCTGCGTTCGATAACAACGGCGATGGCGTTCGCGGCGACCTTGGGGCCGTCGTGAAAGCGATCTTGTTGGATCCCGAGGCGGGCACCGCAAACTCGACCGAGTTGCGCGGCAAGCTCAAGGAACCGCTGCTACGACTGACACAATTCTGGAAAAATTACGGCGCTGCATCAGCGAATGGTCGCTATCCCTATAACTTTGCCTACATCATCTTCGGTCAAGGCGCGCTGCAATCCCCGTCAGTGTTCAACTTCTTCAGTCCGTTCTATGCACCGCCCGGCGAATTTCGCGACGCCGGTCTTGTCGCGCCGGAGCTTCAAATCGCGACCGAATACCAGAACACGTACATCACAAATTTCATGTTCTGCCAGGCCTTCTTCTGGAACCAGAACCAGGACCCGTCGTGTGGACCGATCACCGACGACACGGTCCTGATCAATACGATCGAAGAAGAGGCGGTTGCGGCTGACGCCGCCGCACTCATCGAAATGGTGGCGGATAAACTTCTTGCCGGGAATATATCCGGCACATTGCGCGACGAAATCGATCGCATGCTCGCGCTGATCCCGGTCGACCAGGTCAATTTCAGGACCGCGGAAGCGATCTACCTTGTTGTTACCTCGCCTGAGTACGCGTACCAGCGATAGGAAAGCATTTATGAATAGACTGAATCGCAGAGACTTTCTTAAGGCAACTGGCGGCGCGGCTGCTGCAACAATGGCAGCAACACCCGGGCTCACTTATGCGCAAATGATCGGTGGCGGGGCTCCGTTCGGCGACTACAAAGCCCTGGTTTGCGTTTTCCTGTTTGGCGGCAATGACTCGTTCAACATGCTCGTGCCGCGTAGCAATGCCGAATACAACGTCTATCAGACATCACGACAAAACCTGGCAATTGCACAGGCGGACTTGCTGCCAATAAATCCATTGACATCGGATGGCGTCGACTATGGCGTGCACCCGGCGATGGCGAGTCTGCAGCAGTTGTTCGATTCGGGATCGGCGGCGTTCGCCACAAACGTCGGCCCATTGATTGAGCCGACGACCAGGGACCAGTTTTTCAACCAGTCTGTCGCGCTGCCGCCGCAGCTGTTTTCGCACAACGACCAGCAGGATCAGTGGCTGTCGCTGCGGGGCAAGTCTGTCAGCAGTACCGGCTGGGCAGGGCGCATGGCTGACCTGATACGCGAAAATGTCGCAGCCCAGCAAATGGCAACCAACGCCAGCCTGTTCGGAAATAACATGTTCCAGGCCGCTGACGAAAGTGTCGCGTACGTTATGGGACCAACGGGTCCGGATACATTCGCTTACATGTCTTCGGATCCGAGCGCAGGACTGTTGTACGAACAGGGTCAGGCGTTTGGCAACATCATAAATGCGCAATATGCATCGCTTTACGAGCGCGGATTCGCCGAGGTCCAAAGCCGCGCGATCGAGAATGCCGAGACGGTCACTGCCGCGATCACCGCGGCAGAAGACTCGGGCCAGATCACGACCGCGTTCCCGGCCAGCCAGCTAGGAACCCAGCTACGTACCGTCGCGCACCTGATCGCATCGCGGGACCTGCTGCAAATGGAACGGCAAATATTCTTTGTGGCTACCGGTGGATTCGACACGCACGACAATCAGAACGACGATCAACCCGGATTGCTTGCAAACATCAGCGAGTCGATTGCGGCGTTTTACGCAGCGATGAGCAGTGACCTCGGCATCGCGGACGAGGTGACGACATTTACACAGTCGGACTTCGGACGAACCCTAACCTCGAACGGGGACGGTACCGATCATGCATGGGGTGGCAACCAGATTATTGTTGGCGATGCGGTCGTGGGCCAGGAACTGTACGGTACCTATCCACTGCTGCAAATCGGAGGTATCGATGATGTCGGCGGCGGCCGCATGATCCCGACAACGTCCGCAGACCAGTTCGCCGCGACACTGGCCAATTGGTTCGGCATTCCGGACAACGACCTCGATATCGTCGCACCGCACATCGACAATTTCGTGCAACGCGATCTGGGCTTCATGGTCTGATATTCTCTCGAAAACGAGAGGAGCTCCCATGAAAACACTATCTGTTGCCATATTGGCAGCTGTGCTGTTCGTTGCGGCCTGCAGCAAAGAACAGCCGGCTTCGGAACCCCAGGCTGAGGTTGCTGATCCCACCGCAACCCTGCACACCCTTTTTGATGAGTTCTTTGAACGCGGCCTCGAACTCAACCCAATGCGGGCAACGTCAATTGGCGATTATCGTTTCAATGACAAATTCGCCAATTCAATCGGGCCGGAGCATCGTGAGGCCAGCCGCATCATGGACGAGGAGTTTCTCGCGAGATTGCTTGAGATCGATCGCGAGCAACTGTCGCGACAGGACCAGCTGAGCTACGACATGTTCAGGTTGAATCGAGAGCAGTCGCTGGAAGGCGATCGCTTCCCGGGGCATCTGCAGCCAATTAATCAGTTTTATTCGACGCTGAATTCATTCGTGCAACTCGGCAGCGGTACGAGTGTGCACCCCTTCAAAACGGTCGAGCACTATGATGACTGGCTGGCACGTATCGACGGTTTCGTCGTGTATGCCGATCAGGCCGTCGAAAATATGAAAGAGGGTGTACGCCGGGGCGTTGTGCAGCCGCGTATCCTCATGGCCAAGTCGTTGCCCCAGATCGAGTCGCAAATTGTCGATACGGCCGAAGAAAGTGGTTTCTGGGCACCGATAGAGAATATGCCGGAAGAATTCAGTGCGGCTGATCGCGAGCGTCTTGTCGCGGCATTCAAAGAGGCGATCGAGACCAAGGTTCTTCCTGTCTACAGTCGTATGGCGAACTTCATGGGCGACGAGTACATGGGCGCGACACGTGAAACCGTCGGGCTCTATGCGCTGCCAGACGGGCCTGAGTGGTACGCATACAACGTCAAGCGCATTACGACGACGGATCTCACGCCTGAAGAGATCCATCAGATCGGTCTCAATGAGGTCGCCCGCATTCACGATGAAATGCGCGGTGTCATGGAGGAGGTGGGCTTCGAGGGAAACCTCAAGGACTTCTTCGATTTCATGAACAATGACGACCAGTTCTATTTCGACGAGCCCGATCAGCTGATCGAGGGTTATCGGGATATGTCTGAGCGTGTCTCCGAGCTGGCAAAGCCCTTGTTCAATGTCTTTCCAAAGACAGGTTTCGAGGTGCGGCGCGTTGAGCCCTTTCGCGAGGCATCGGCATCCGGTGGTTCCTATCGAACCGGCACACCGGATGGCAGCCGCCCAGGCGTCTTCTACGCCAACGCCTATGACATCAAGGCGCGGCCGATCTGGGGCATGGAGTCCCTGTTTCTGCACGAAGCCATACCCGGCCACCACTTCCAGCGTTCACTGCAGGTCGAGAATGAGGCGCTGCCCGGTTTCCGGCGATTTGGCGGCTACACGGCGTTCACCGAGGGCTGGGGGCTTTACGCTGAATCACTGGGTAAGGAAATCGGCGTTTACACCGATCCGTACCAGTATTTTGGCGCCTTGAACGCTGAACTCTGGCGTTCCATTCGCCTCGTGGTCGACACGGGCCTCCATGCCAAGGAGTGGACTCGACAGGACGTGCTGGACTATATGTACGACAACTCACCGGTCAAGGAGGCACGAGCTGTCTCTGAAGCAGAACGCTTCATGGCGATTCCCGGGCAGGCGCTGGCGTACAAGATCGGACAGCTCAAGATTCGTGAACTGCGTACCTACGCTGAGGAGCAACTCGGTGATGCGTTCGACGTGAAGGACTTCCATACGCAAGTACTGATGGACGGTCCGATGCCGTTGTCGATGCTCGAGACTAAAATTCACGACTGGGTCGATTCACAAATGTAACAATAGAGCGCTATGAAGCTCGACCGTTTCATCAGGATCGGCATAGCAGCAGTCATCGGGCTGTTGTTCGTCGTGGCGATTGGCGCACTGCTGTTTATCACGGAGTCGGCGCTCAACGTCTGGGACCGGCTCGTTGAGGGCCCGAAGGTTCTGCTGTACGGATACATGGCCATCATGGTCGTGCTTGTGGTTGCCGCGCTTTGGCTCATCTGGCGACTGGTCGTTCGCCGTAAGATCCCCGATGTCCGCACGAAGGCAACACGGAAGCTGACGCAGTCCGACATTCGTGCCCGGCTTGAAGAGGCTGAGGCATCTGGTGTCGATGTAGGTGCGGCACAGTCGGAACTGCAGGAACTCGCGCTGCGCCAGGCAAGCGGGTCGATCCATCTGTGCTTCTTTGGTGAGATCAGTACCGGCAAGAGTTCGCTGATCAGGGCGCTCGTTCCGACGGCAGATGTCTCTGTCGATGTGCTCGGTGGGTCGACAACGGATGTGCGGCACTATCGCTGGCGCAATGACGCTGGCAATGAAATCCTGCTTACAGACGTGCCTGGAACAGGTGGCCATGAAGAAGGTCTGGGCGATGTGGCTATGCAGGAAGCACAACGTTCGCATGTTGTGTTATTTGTTTGCGATGGCGACCTGACCCGCCCCGAAGCTGGTGCCGTTGAACAGCTGTTGTCCCTGGATAAACCACTCGTCATGGTCATGAATAAATCAGATCGTTTCGATGTTGAGGAGCAGGCTGCGTTAATGCAGCGCTTGCTCGAACATCTTGATCGTGCCGGCGGCGAAATCGCAAGGGACCGCGTCGTCGCCGTTACGGCGGGCGGAGCAACCGACGTCGTCGAGCGGAGCAGTGACGGTACGGAATCGACGGTGAAGCGCCAGCGTCCTGCAGACATCGGTGTTCTCATTGTCGCGATCAATCGCCTGCTTGAAGACCCCACGGAGATCGATGAACGACGCGACCGCGCCGTCTTCAGGCTCGCCGCGGACAAGCTGGCCGAGGCCGAGGCGCAGTATCGCGTGCAGCGCTCAGAGCAGGTTATTCGCAATAGCACCCGCAAGGCCGTTGTTGGAGCACTTGCAGCCGTAAGTCCGGGTACCGATGTGCTTATACAGGGTTACATAGGCACCGCAATGACCCAGGAACTCTGTAAGCTGTATGACGCAACGCCGCGTGATCTCGATATCGAAGAATTCCTGAACCTCAGCCAGAGTCGTGTAGGGCGAGCGCTGCCATTGTCGCTGGCCGTGGCCGGCAATGGCCTGAAGGCATTTCCGGGCATTGGAACGGTCGCAGGTGGCCTGGTTCATGCTGTGGCGTATGGACTGATTTTCGATGCGCTGGGCCGAAGCCTGGTTATGACGTTGTCAAAGCACGGGGAGCTCGTGCCTGAGGTTGCCGCGAAAGAATTCGAGGAAGGCATCAGTGAACATATTGAAGCGGGCGTTCGCCGCGTTGCCAAAATGGCCCTGGAAGAAAAACCGGGCGACAGCTGAAGCCGGATCGAACGACGGTTCAGATCATCTCGAACTTGCGCGCGAAAGCCTGCGCGAGTTGATCAACGACGCACGCCTTCCCGATGGCGTGCGCGAATCTCTGGCACACGATTACGAAGCTGTTGAAGGCATGCTCGACAAGCTCGAGCACGGACATCTGCATCTTGCTGTTCTTGGTCGTGTGAGCACGGGCAAGTCATCTTTGTTGAACGCGCTGATCGGTGAGGAAGCCTTTTCCGTGAGTCCCCTGCACGGAGAGACGCGGCACTCGTCGATGCAGCCATGGAGCGAGGTCGAGGCAGGCGGGGTATTTCTGATTGACACACCTGGCCTTGACGAAGCCGGTGGCGAAGACCGCGAGGCGCTGGCGCGCGAGGTTGCCGGCCGCTCGGACCTGGTCATCTTCGTGCTCGACAGCGATATTACCGATACTGAGCTGCACGCATTGCGCACTCTCCTGGCACAGGGTCGCCCGGTCCTGCTGGCACTCAACAAGAGTGACCTGTTCACCAGTGATGAGAGAACGGCGCTGTTGCAATCGATCCGCAACAAGACGAATGGCATGGTCGAGCCGGCTCACATCCTTGCTGTCGCTGCTCAGCCGCGGCCGCAAATTGTTGTCGAGGTTGACGAAAGCGGCAACGAAACTGAGCGTGAACGACAAAGAGAGCCCGACGTCGAAAATCTGCGCTTGCGGCTGTGGGACATACTCGATGCTGAGGGCAAGACGCTTGCTGCATTGAATGCCAGCCTGTTCGCCGCAGACCTGAGCGACCAGGTGGGGCGGCGCATACTCGCCGCACGACGTGAAATAGGTGAGAAGCTCGTACGCACCTACTGCGTAGGCAAAGGCATTGCTGTCGCCTTCAACCCGGTGCCCGTCGCCGACCTGTTTGCCGCAGCTTTCATTGATGTCGGCATGGTCGTGCACCTGTCGCGCGTCTACGACCTGCCGTTGAGCCAGAAAGAGGCCGGCTCGCTTGTCCGGGTGATTGTCGCGGAGGCGGCCGCGCTGATGGGCACGGTCTGGGCGCTGCATTTTGTTTCGAGCGCACTCAAGGTGGGGACAGCGGGGCTGTCCACAATCGTTACCGCGGGAGCGCAGGGTGCGATCGCTTACTACAGTACCTATGTTGTCGGGCAGGTCGCATCCAGGTATCTCGGCCAGGGAAAGTCCTGGGGCGAGGGCGGACCAAAGCATGTCGTCAAAAAGATTCTCAACAGTCTCGATCGCGACACAGTGCTTGCCGATGCCAGGCGCGAGATCCAGGCTCGCCTCGGACTCACCTGATATGGATCGTATCGCCCGCATGCACCGTATCTGGGAAACGATCTGCGAAATTCCCAAAGGCAGTGTCGCGAACTACGGCCAGGTAGCGGAAATTGCGGGCATCCCGCGTGGCGCACGGCAGGTCGGCTATGCGTTGCGACACCTGCCTGAAGGTCACGACGTGCCCTGGCACCGTGTCCTGCAGTCATCCGGCAAGATCGCTTTTGAGAAAGGTAGCTCCGCGTATAAAGAGCAGAGCAAACGACTTATGATGGAAGACGTTGCCGTCATGGCAGGCAAGGTCGACATGAACAGATATCGCTGGCAGCCCGACCTGGACGAGTTGTTGTGGAAGCCGACGTCCGCCTGGGACGATGCATGAGCATTCGTAACAAGCTGCGCTCAAAGCTGGTCAACCTGCTGGCCAGCGAGAAGACACAAGCGCTGAAGCGCTCACTGGCCGAGTCCGGCCGCAAGCTTGGTCGACGCTCGCATGTTGTATCTGTCTTTCTCGAACTCGACGATCCCTACTCCTATCTGCTGGCCCACTACCTGCCGGACCTGGCAGCCGCCTACGACATCGAACTGCGTTACCACCTGACCCAGTCATGCACTGACACGGCCTACCGTCCGGAGCCTGAGATGCTGGCTGTCTACGCCGACCAGGATTGCGCGCGGCTGGCTGTCGAACTCGGCGTACCGTTTCTCGACAAGGGGGCCGCTCCCGCCGTGGAGCACCGGCGTGCCCTGATCGATACTCTCGCAGCCGGCAGCCACGCGCCCGATTTCGGGAACGAGCTGCTCGCGGCAATTACATCCTATTGGCGTGGTGACTCAGAGGGAGTTGCCAGACGTCTTGCCGGCGCCGGAATAACCGGTGCAGGCGATGCAATGCTGGTGGCGAACCAGAAGCGCCTGCAGGCACTCGGGCACTACAACTCGGCTACGCTGCACTACGCCGGCGAATGGTACTGGGGTGTCGATCGTCTGCATTATCTGCTCGAGCGGCTGGATGCGCTTGGCGCGCGCCAGGCATCAGCGTCCATTGCCCGGCTCGCCTCGATTCAGCAGGTCATGCGGGCGACGCTGCCGGTTGCGCCACCTGGTGCTGCGCGGGAGCTGCCGCCTCTGGAGCTTTTCTATTCGTTCCGCAGCCCGTATTCCTATCTTTGCCTGCAGCGAGTCTTTGCGATCGCTGATGCTTTCAAACTGCAGCTCGTTGTGCGACCGGTGTTGCCGATGGTCATGCGAGGCATGCAGGTCCCACAGCGGAAACTCGCTTACATCGTCAAAGATACGAGTCGCGAGGCACGCCGCCTGGGCATTCCCTACGGCCATTTCGCCGACCCGGTCGGTGTCGGGGTTGAACGTTGCCTGGCCGTTTTCTTTTACGCGCAGGGTGAAAGGCGGGAGCGGGATTTCCTGCTGCACGCGGGTGAAGCGATCTGGTCACGGGCTATCGACGTAGCGACAGACAAGGGCATGCGCAAGGTGACCGGTCGCTGCGGTTTGTTCTGGCCGGATGTATTGGCCGCTATGGAAGACGATTCATGGCGACAAAAAGTCGCGGAAAACCGTGAGTCGATGTTTGATTCTGGCTCGTGGGGTGTGCCGACGACTCGGCTGGGTGACTATGTTGTCTGGGGGCAGGACAGGGACTGGTTACTGGCACGCCACATCGAGGAACTTTGCGATACAGGAGAGGGAATACTGATATGACAACCGTCATTTTCTCGCACGGACAGGAAAGCGGACCGTGGGGTACCAAGATCCGCGCGATGGCTGAGCAAGCTGAAGACCTGGGTTGCGGGATAGGCAGCGTCGACTACCAGGGCATTGCCGACCCGAGCGAACGGGTGCATAAGCTCATACTGGAGTGCCGGGATATTGATGGACCCTTGCTCCTGGTCGGCTCGAGTATGGGTGGACACGTGGCCACAGCCGGGGCCGCCGAACTAGGCGCGGCGGGACTATTTGTACTGGCGCCGGCTTACTATATGCCCGGCTATGAGGAATTGACGCCGGCGCCACCGAACATGCCGATAGCGATTGTGCACGGCTGGCGAGACGACGTCGTGCCTGTCGAGAACAGCATTCGTTTCGCGGCTCAGTGCCACGCTGAGCTGCACATGATCGACGGTGACCATCGACTTACCGAAAATATCGACGAGATCAACTATTATTTGGCTCGATTTATTGAAAAAATCAATGAAGCGTAGGAGGCCCTTCAGGGCCGAACACTAATGAGAGGAATGCCATGAGAATTCTGCTCGTACTAATTGCCCTCGCATTTGCAGGTTGCGGTGGTTCTTCCGATGATTCCCACATGGATCGCATTGCTGACGAGATGGAAGACGTCGCTGAGGAAATGGAAGATGTTGCCGATGCCGTCGGCGATGCGGTCGAAGATGGGACTGAGAAGCTCGGTGATGCCTATCAGGATGCGCTCGAGAAGGCAGAGGATGTTGGCGCGGTCATAGAGAAACACGCCGAAGACATCCAGGAAGAAATCGAAGAGGCCGTCAACGACTAGACGGCCCGGCAGGAGCGCTGTTCGCCAGTGCGTCACCTCATAGACTACGCCCTCCTCATATTCCGGCCGCTCTACTGGCTTGCCGGCAAGCTGTTTGCTGTGTGGGCGCGTCCGACCGTGCAGCCGGAAGCACCCGCCGAACTGATTACCGACGGCGATGCGGCTATTTGCTACGTGCTGGAGACCGGTGGGCTTGCCGACGTGCTTGCGCTGGAGCGCGCCTGCGCGAAGAACGGCCTTCCATCACCCAGTGAGTCGTTTTATTTCGGCGGTCAGCGAGTCTCGAAACGTTTCGTCGTGCTCCGGCCGCTCAGCGGCATCTTTTTCCGACGGCCGTCGGCATCGGGCTCGCGTCGCCTGCGCGCCCTTGTGGATGCAGCAAAGATGAACAGCGAAGACCTGCTGCTAATTCCCGTCGCTATCTACTGGGGTCGTTCGCCGGACAAGGAACATTCGCTGTTCAAGCTGTTGTTTGCCGAGAACTGGGATGTTGCGGGGCGAACGCGAAAATTCTTTGCGACACTGTTGCATGGCCGCAATACCCTGATGCGGTTCAGCCATGCGCTGGCGTTGAGTTCCATTGTGCACGACGACGTCGAGCCCAATATCGCATTTCGCAAAGTGTCGCGGATCCTGCGAGTGCATTTTCGCAAGAGACGTACCGCGACCGTGGGGCCTGACCTGTCGCATCGCCGCACGCTTGCAAGACAGGTGCTGTTGGCACCCAATGTGAAGCGCGCGATTGCGGCGGAAGCCGGCGATGACGCGAAAAAACTGGAACAGGCAGAACGCAAGGTCCACGAGTACGTCCAGGAGATTGCTGCCGATATTTCATTCCCGACCATCCGGTTCCTGGTGCGCATCCTGCGCTGGTTGTGGAACCGGATTTATGACGGTATCGAGATCGGTCATACGGACCGGTTGCGGGACCTGGCCAAAGAAAAAGTCGTTGTCTACGTACCCTGCCACCGGAGTCATTTCGACTACCTGCTGTTGAGCTACATCTGCTATGAGAAGGGGCTGCAGCTGCCGCATATCGCAGCGGGCATTAATCTCAATCTGCCGGTCGTCGGTCCGATTTTGCGGCGTGGTGGTGCGTTTTTCCTGCGCCGAAGCTTCAAGGGAAATCGCCTGTATGCGGCCGTTTTCGATGCCTACCTGTACCAGATCCTGCTGCGTGGTTATTCGATCGAGTACTTCGTCGAAGGCGGGCGAAGCCGCACCGGACGACTGCTGTCGCCAAAGGGCGGCATGTTGGCGATGACCGTGAACTCCTACATCCAGGATCCCAAGCGCCCGGTCGTATTCGTACCGATTTACTTTGGTTACGAGAAACTGATTGAGGGGGGGTCTTTTATCAGCGAACTCGGTGGTGGCACGAAGCAAAAAGAGTCGCTGCTTGGTCTGATTCGATCAATCAAGGGTCTGGGTGAAAACTTTGGGCGCGTGTACGTCAATATCGGCGAGCCCATCGATTTGGACAATATGCTCGACGGCTTGCAGCCGGACTGGCGCAATATGCCGAAAGGTAACGGCGAACGGCCGGCATGGCTGAACGAGGTAGTTGACGACCTCGGTCAAAACATCATGAGTGGTATTAATGCTGCCGCCGCAGTCACGCCAATCAGCCTGCTGGCCTACGTTTTGCTCGCGACGCCAAAGCAGAAGATCGGTGCCCTGGAGCTGCGCTCGCAACTTCAATTGAGCCTCGACTTATTGAAGCGCTTCCATTACTCCGATTCGGTGACCATACCTGATATGCAACCGGACGAAATTATTGCGCACGGTGAGAAACTCAATGCCATAAGTCGGACATCGCATCCGATGGGTGATGTGATTCACATGACTGAAAGTACGGCCGTGCTGCTGACCTATTTCCGCAACAACATTTTGCACCTGCTCGCGGTGCCAGCGTCGGTCGCATGTTGTTTCATCCAGGGGCGGGAGCTGCCGCTTGCTGAAATTCAGCGGCTTGTGAAACTGATCTACCCGTTCATGCGCAAAGAGTTGTGTCTGCAATGGGGTGACGATGAGGTCGACCAGGTGACAACCCGGGCAGTCGATACACTCGTCGAGCAGGGACTCCTGAATCGCCGCAAGCGCAAGTCAGCACTCGAGCGGCCGCCTGCGGGCTCTGCTCAGGCCTACCAGCTCATGATGCTGGGACAGGCTATGGTGCCGATGTTGCAGCGATTCTACCTGGTCATAGCCATTCTCGTGCAGCACGGTTCGGGCACCCTGTCGCGCGTACGACTTGAGCGAATGTGCCAGCTCAGTGCCGAGCGCCTTTCGATGATCTACGGATTGCATTCGCCCGATTTCTTTAATACAACGCTGTTTCACGATTTCATCAGGAAGCTTCAGGTTCAAGACGTGTTGCGGCGAAACGGTGATGGATTGCTCGAATTTGACGACGATGTCGTCGGTATTGGTGCGGATGCGCGCCTCGTGCTCGGCGAAGAAATTCGCCACAGCATCCTGTCGCTAACCATGCCTGAGGAGCAGGTCGAAGAATGAAAGTTGCGTCGTTTTATCGTTTCCTGGATTTATCAGATCCGGAAGACTTCAAGAACGCACTGCAGGGCGTCTGTGATGAGCAAGGCTTGCTCGGCACCATTCTTGTCGCGAATGAGGGTTTCAACGGTTCCATAACCGGGGAAGAACGTTCGATTGGCCACGTATTTGCGTGGATCGAAGAGACTCTGGATCTCGATAATCCTGTCGACGCGCGCTGGAACACCGTATCGGAACCACCGTTTCGGCGCATGCGCGTCAAGCTGAAGAAGGAGATAGTAACGCTCGGCCGTCCCGACATACTGCCGCATAAGCGGACGGGCACGTATGTCTCCGGAGAAAAATGGAACGAACTTATTTCAAACCCGGATGTGGTTGTTATCGACACGCGCAACAGCTACGAGTTCGAGGTTGGTACATTCCCAAACGCGATCGACCCTGAGACAGACAGCTTCCGGGAATTTCCCGAGTTCGCACAGAAGCTCGCCGAGACCTCGAAAGATAGGCCACTGGCCATGTTCTGTACCGGCGGAATTCGCTGTGAGAAGGCGACTGCGCTGATGTTGGAACTCGGCTTTGATGAGGTCTATCACCTGCAGGGCGGTATTCTCAAATACCTTGAGGAGATGCCGGCCCAGGAAAACCAGTGGGACGGCGAATGTTTTGTGTTTGATACGCGCGTCGCGGTGGATCGTGATCTCGCCGAGGGTGGCTACGTCCAGTGTCATGCCTGCCGGCGACCACTAAGCACCGCAGAAATGGCTTCTCCGGATTACCGGGAGGGCGTGTCCTGTCCGAAATGCATCAACGACCTCGACGAGGAAAGGGCGGCGGGCCTGCGCGAACGCCAAAGACAGATCGAACTTGCCCGGGAACGAGGCGACATTCACATTGGGCCGAAACCCTAGGCGTCGAGGTCGGGAATCAGCTCGCTTTCGAGTGACGCGATCATGTCCTTGATCAGCAATTTGCGTTTCTTGAGGCGACGGATGCGCAACTGATCGACCATCGGGTCGTGTTGCAGCCGATCTATCAGGTAGTCAAGATCGCGATGGCTCACACGCAGTTCGCGCAGCCGCTCGAGGTTCTTGAAGGATTCAGTATCGACTTTGTCGGTCATTTCCGCTCATGCTACTCGTCGCTTGCAAGCAGCGCCAGCCAGTCCCGGTCTGCGGCTCCGATGACCACAAACCACGGGTTCAGGATGTTCTCTTTCGCGTTATAGGACAAGGGCTTACCGTCGAGTTCAAGGACCTTTCCGCCGGCCTGCTCGACGACCGCCTGGGCGGCTGCCGTGTCCCACTCGGAGGTCGGACCAAGACGCGGGTAAATGTCCGCCAGACCTTCGGCGACAACGCAGAACTTGAGCGAGCTGCCCATGGGCAGCATGTCGGATTTGCCCACCTTGTCGAGAAATGCGTCGAGGCTGGAACCGCGGTGCGAGCGGCTGCCGACAATGCGCACAGGGTCGCCGCTTGCCGCGGCCACGCTGATCGATGTTGTAGTACCGCCCTCACGGAGTTCGGAGCCATGTCCTTCACAGCCGATGTAAGTCTTGTCCTGTACCGGAACGTGCACCACGCCGAGTATGGGTCGGTTGGAGTCGATCAGCGCGATGTTGACCGTAAATTCGCCATTGCGGTTAACAAATTCCTTGGTGCCATCGAGCGGGTCGATCAGCCAGTAACGCTGCCACTGGCCACGCTCAGCGAAGCTCGGCAGGCCTTCTTCCTCGGAAATAACCGGAATGTCGGGTGTAAGCGCGCTGAGGCCCCTGACGATGCAGTGATGCGACGCGAGATCTGCCTGCGTCAACGGAGATTCATCACCTTTTTCTTGAACGTCAAAATCGGTGGCGTAGACTTCGAGGATTGCTTTGCCCGCATCGACGGCGAGATCGACGATCGGGTTGATAAGTTCATTCAGGTTCATATAAATATCCGGACGCGAACAGGGGCGCGCAGTATAGAACAGTGACATTCGATCCGAAAACAGCCATGAAGCATTGCGAAACGCTGATGCTCGATATGGACGGGACAATCCTTGACCTGGCGTTCGATACCTACGTTTGGAAAGAGCTCGTGGTGGGCCGCTATGCGAGCCATAACGGGCTGGAGTACACGGTGGCGCGCGACCGTTTATACGCCAAGTACATGTCGATTCAGGGCGATCTCGAATGGTATTGCCTCGATCACTGGAGCGAGCGCCTGGGCTTCGACGTGCTGGCGCTACATCACGAAGTGCACGACCGCATCGAATACCTGCCCGGTGCCGAGGCATTTCTTGAGACGGTCCGCGCATCGGAGATCAAGGTTCTTCTGGTGACGAACTCGCACCCGGATACATTGAAGCTCAAAGAAGACACGCTGGGGTTCAGCGAGTATTTCGACAGCATTCACAGCTCGCATACCTACGGGCATGCAAAGGAAGACCGGGAATTCTGGCGCTTGCTGCAGGAAGCCGAGGGGTTCGACCCCGAAACAACAATGTTTGTGGATGACACGGTGCCGGTGCTGCGAAGCGCCGCTCAGTACGGCATTCGCATGCCGGTGGTCGTAACCCTTCCCGACACGACTGAGCCGGTTCGTGAGAATGGTGAATTTGCCGGGGTCGAAGGCGTCCGCGAGTTGTTATGACCTTCTCGGCGGTCGCCGCCGGGATCCTCGATTGTCGCCGGACCGATTGCGCTGCTGCCCCGATTGTTGCCGCGGCTTGCGCTTCGGTTTTATGAGTTCGGGCATTAACGCAGGGTCGTAATTGGCAACCGGAATCTTATGGCTGATAAAGTCTTCGATATCGGGCAGTGACATCGCATACGACTCGCACCCAAAACTGATCGCATCACCCGCCGCGCCGGCGCGCGCCGTGCGCCCGATGCGATGCACGTAGTCTTCCGGGTCCTGCGGCAGGTCATAGTTGATGACGTACTGAACATCGGGAATGTGCAGGCCACGTGAGGCAACATCGGTGCCGATAAGAACCTGCAGTTCGCCGCTCTGGAAGTCCAGCAGCAGGCGTTGTCGCTTTTTCTGCGGCACATCGCCCGATATGGCTTTCGCTTGCACGCCGTTGGCCTCGAGTGTGGCTTCGACACGTTCGGCGTCGCGCTTCATGTTGACGAAAACCATAATACGCCCGGCACCCATCTCACGAATCAGGCCGACCAGCAACGGCAGCTTGTCTTCATTCGACGGGAAGAAAATGGCCTGGCGCACACGATCAGCGGTGATTTTGTCCGGTTCGATGCGAATGAGTTCTGGCTCATTCATGTGCTCGAAAGCGAGTTCCATGACGCGCTGTGACAGCGTCGCGGAGAACAACATGTTGAGTCGCTTGTCAGGGTCGGGAAGCCGCCGCAGCAAATAGCGAATGTCCTTGATGAAGCCGAGATCGAACATACGATCCGCTTCGTCCAGTACAGCGACCTCGACTTCATTTAG
>Ga0316189_10000578_pt1 | contig 36671 bp, 38 predicted proteins | sample LowCovwburrow_MG_FD_204930 | JGI IMG/M metagenome (GOLD analysis project Ga0316189, IMG submission 204930) | Coastal sediment microbial communities from Maine, United States - Lowes Cove worm burrow | ecosystem: Environmental > Aquatic > Marine > Coastal > Sediment | place: USA: Maine...
TGGCAGGTCCGGCCAGTATGTCCGGTTGGCGGATTCAGACGCTAGTGCACTGATCGATACGGCCCTGGATGTGCCGGTTGAACGTTCGTCCTGGCTGGATCAGTCCATCATCGACATTTCAGAGGCGGAAGTCGTTGATGTTGAAATCACTCATGCTGACGGCGAATTGATTGAAGCCACCAGGGTATCTGCAGAAGATGAAGACTTTCAGCTGCAGAACCTGCCGGATGGCAGGACAGTGAAATCGAACTGGACCGTAAACGGCCTGGCCAATGTCCTGGCTGACCTCAGTATGGATGAAGTCAAACCTCAGGACAGCCTGGTTTGGGAAGACGCTGCCCGACTGAGCCTGTTAACAGCCGATGGCCTGCAGGTTGCTGTGCAACTGATACAACAGGCTGCAAGGCAGGAAAGCAGCACCCCCGAATTCTGGATTCGCCTGGAGGCAGGATTGTTTACGACGGCTCTGGGCACTCCGGCCGGATCAGAGGAAGCAAACGAAGAGACCCGGAAACGGGCCGAAGAAATCAATAACCGGACCCGGGGTTGGGCTTACCGCATTCCTCAATACAAATACAAAGCGATGACCCCGAAAATGGAAGATCTGCTCGAAGTCAACGATGAGCCGCCTTCGTTATAACCGCAAACAGGCCGTCACCAGCTTGCGCAGCCAGTGCCCCTCGCTCGGGCGGTTTATCGACGATTGCGGGCCATTGAAACTGAAAGTCGCGCGCGACCGTGACCTGTTCAACGCGCTGGCTGCTGCAATCGTCTATCAGCAATTGTCCGGCAAGGCGGCATCAACCATCCATGGCCGCTTCACCGGCTTGTTCATCGACAATGTACCCGAAGCGCGCCAGGCTGCTGATATGACTATGGAAACCCTTCGCAGTGTGGGTCTGTCGCGCAACAAGGCGCTGGCCGTTCAGGACCTGGCTGAGAAATCCATCGACGGTTCACTGGTTCCCTTGCAGCGGATGGGACGGTTGGCGGATGAAGACATCATCGAGAACCTGTGCCAGGTCCGCGGGATCGGGCCCTGGACGGCCCAGATGTTCCTGATTTTCAACCTTGGGCGGCCGGATGTCATGCCCTCCGCGGATCTGGGCGTTCAAAAAGGGGTCCAGGCCGTGTACCAGATGAAGGAGCTTCCGCCACCGGAAACCGTGATAGAGGCCACAGTCCACCTGGCGCCTTATCGATCTGCAGCAACGTGGTATTTCTGGCAGGTGGCTGACACCGTATTGATGACTTGAAAGCGTGTCATAAAGATCGCATCTTGAGGGGATGAATTTACTCGATCAATTTGTACTGCAGCATGTCCAGATTTCCAGCCTGAAAGCAAAGCTCATCGAAGTGAGCAAGGAATCAGGCGCCCAGGAAGCCAAAGTTGAACTGAATTTGACGCCGCGGATGCTGAACACCGATTCGGGCGACTCGTTGCCCGCTTACCAGGTCACTGCACGGCTGACGTGTAAGGGCGGAAGTAAGGCAGACCCCGGGCCCAGGTTTGTCGCTTCGGTGGCATTCGAGGCTATTTACCAGCAAATGGAAGGTGATCCGGTGGATGTCTCGGAATTCACCTCGAATCATGCGAGTCTCACCCGGCAGTTGTATCCCTTGTTGCAGCAGGAACTTCGCATGTTGCTGGTGCGTCTGGGGTTGGAGCAGATTCACCTGCCGTTTGACCTGGCCGCCCGGGTCAATGAGAACGAAACCGAAGCTGTCCAGATTTCAGGCGCTCTTCACTGAGTCTTGCCGCTCAGCCTCTCCAGGCCCAGTGCCAGGGTTCATAGGCCACGCCGTGCGGGTTCCCGCGAGGAAATGACATCCTGAAACCGAATCCCGTAGCGGATTCGGTCAGCCAGGCGAACGCTTCGCTTTGTTCGAAAACTTCTTCCAGTACAGGAAAGTCCGGCGTCGTGATATCGATGGCACAGCCGCTGTGATGTTCGCTGAAACCCGGAGCAGCAGAAACTTCAAGAATGTCCTCGATCCTTTGTCCCTTATCCAGTTTATTCCTGATCAGATCTGCCTGGTAATTGACTGAGCGGTAGGCTGAAACTGCTTGCAATATGATGCGGTCCTTTGCCGCTGATTCGCACATGGCTTGCCACGCCACGGCAGCGCCCGGTGACATTCTCTGATCACGTTGAAATATGTCGCAGCCGATAGAGACCAGTTTTCTGGCTTCCAGTTGTAAAGGCAGATTTCGCGACGGTCCGTAATTTTCCGGAATGCCAAGCGAATCATTTGTCGCGGCAATGCGTTTCTGGTATCGGCGTTTTTTAAAGTACTGGAAGAAAACGATTATGCTCCTGGTGTCGTGAGTCATTGTCAGTATACGTATGCGTCAGGGTTTTGGAACGGTTAAACTGTGTGCTGGTCAGTATGAACGAACGATGACAAGAGCTGTAGATTCACCATGCAAAATACAATACTCCTTGCCGACGACGATACCGAACTCAGTGGACTGCTGAAAGAATATTTCGAATCCGAGTCATTCCAGGTCCGCTTGGCGCCTGACGGATTGGCTGCGCTGGAAGAAGCGCGCAAACCCGGTCTGGATCTCATTGTTCTGGACGTGATGATGCCGGGTATGAATGGCATGGATGTGCTCAAGGAACTGCGCAAGGAAAGCAAGCTGCCGGTAATCATGTTGACCGCTCGCGGAGATGATATGGACCGCATCCTTGGCCTGGAACTCGGTGCGGACGATTATGTACCCAAGCCCTGTAACCCGCGCGAGTTGCTCGCCAGGATCAGGGCCGTGATGCGGCGAGGACAGGCAGCAACGGACCAGGGTGTCATCGCAGTGGATGACATCGAATTGAGTCCGGGTAGCAGAACGTTGCAGAAATCAGGTGAAATGGTGGAGTTGACCAGCACCGAATTCAGCATTCTCTTCGAATTGTTGCAGCATCTTGGCGAAGTCGTCAGCAAACGTGATCTTTATATGTCTGCCCTTGGCAGAGAGCCGGTTCCGCATGATCGCAGCGTTGACATGCACGTCAGTAACTTGCGCCGCAAGCTGGGCTCTGACCCTCGCGGGGACAATCGTATCGAGACCATCCGCGGTATCGGCTACCAGTACAGAACTGCCTGATTCCGGATGCTTTCACTTTTCTGGAAGCTCTTCCTGACCATGTGGCTGAGTATTGTCGGCTTCTCGGCGACGATCGGCTGGCTGAATGACAAGCTGGCCCGGGAGCAGTGGGCGGAGGAGCCCGCCAATACCTTTTCACGTGGAATGATCCGCATCACCCAGAGGGCCCAGCAGGCTCTGCAAATGGATGGCAGAAAGGCACTGCGCGATGAGTTGCTGAATATTCCCCGCATGACCCGCAGCCATATCTACGTCATCGATGATGATGAAAACGAGTTACTGGGCCGTGACGACGCGCTAAAACAGCTGGTCGAGCGCCGGACCGTGATGGACACGACGGAGTTCGAAGACAACCAGGGCAATGCCTACACCATTCTCATCGTAAACCGGACGCCTCCTGCGACATTGCTGGCGCCGGGCCCCCAGGGGACTGCGCTGAGGCTGGTCGCCGCGGCCGTGCTCAGTGCACTGATCAGCTATTTCCTGGCCCGTTCGCTGGTTACACCACTGGAAGAACTGCGCAAGGCCAGCCGCAAGATTGCGGCCGGTGACCTGGCGACCCGTGTCAGCAAGACCATGCCCTCACGCCAGGATGAAATCGGCCAGCTGGCGACGGACTTTGACTTGATGACTTCGCGGTTACAGGCCATGCAGCAGGCAAACAAGCGCTTGATGCAGGATGTCAGCCACGAATTAAGATCTCCGCTGGCCAGGATGAACGTCGCCATTGAAATTGCCAGGCAAAAGGGTGTGGGCGGAATTGGGTCGGAAATTGACCGGATCATGCTGGAAAGCCAACGCCTGGAGTCTTTGGTGAATGATGTGCTGGGCCTGTTGCGCGAGTCATCCGAAACGGTGGTAATGTCGGAAGAGGAACTGGACCTCGCCGACCTCATGAGCGACCTGGTTGAGGTCGTCAATTACGAGGTGCCGGAAGGTAAACCAGGCATTTCGTGGACGGCCGAAAAGCCTTGTGCATTCCGTGGCGACCGGGAACTGCTCTGGAGAGCCATGGAAAACCTGCTACGCAACGCGCTGCGATATACCGATCCTGACCGGGGAGTGCTGCTGTCACTCGATGTCGGCAAAAGAAAATCAAGGGCGACTCTGCAGGTCCGTGATTTTGGCACCGGTGTTCCCGAGGCGGATCTGGAGAAAATCTTCGAACCTTTTTACCGCGTGCAGGAATCCAGGGACCGGGACAGTGGAGGTCACGGTCTGGGCCTGTCCATCGTAGCCAATGCGGTGAAACATCACGGCGGCAATATCCAGGCACGCAACGCTGAAGACGGCGGATTAATTGTTACGGTCACTCTTCCACTGGATCGGGATGCCGTCTGACCTGTTCAGCTACGGTCGGAACTGAATGCAATCACTGCATCGATGTGGTCCAGTTTGATGACTGACATCAGCAGCCGGTCTACGCCGAGGGCCACGCCGCTACAGTCTCTGAGTCCGTGTCTGATGGCTTCGATCAGCGACAGATCAAGTGTTATGGCGTCTTCGCCCCTGGCGATGGCTGATTTCTGTTCATATTCAAATCGGGCCAATTGCTCATCTGCGTCGGTCAGTTCCTGGTATCCGTTGGCCAGTTCCATCTGCCCCAGGTAAACCTCGAACCGTTCGGCCACCGGCGGGTTATCAGGTCGAACCCGCGACAGTGCAGCCTGTTCCGGCAGGAAATCATGGACGATCGTCAGGGTCTCACCGGGTAAAGCGGGTTCGATCACCTGGCTCAGAATCAGGTCCAGCCACTCCATCTGGCTCATGGGAGCTGCCCGCAAACCCCGTTCTTCAGCAAGCAGGGACAGATCCGTTTCATCGCACAGGAATGGATCGAGGCCGGTGTGATCGAGGAACAGCTGCCGGTAAGTAATGCGCTCAACCGGCCAGTCATCAAACTGCCCGTGACCGCAAGAGCGGATCAGGTCACAGACCTCGGACGCCAGGTCCATATAGGCGATGCCATTGCGGTACCATTCCAACAGCGTAAATTCCGGATTGTGAAGCCGTCCTTTCTCACCGGCCCGGAACACCCTTCCGAGTTCGTAAATGTCCCCGAAACCCGCAGCCAGCATCCTTTTCATGAAATACTCAGGAGAGCTTCGAAGGTACTTGCGAGGCAGGCTGTCGGTGGACAGGCTGGAAATATTGGGATCGCTGTTTCCGGATCGTGACAAGACGGGGGTTTCTACTTCCAGTACTTTCCGATGGGAAAAAAAAGACCGGATGGCGCTCAGGAGACTGGCCCTGGCCTCCACTGCCTGCCGGGACGCACCGGGCCGCCAGTCTGCCGGGCCGCTCACTTTGTTCATACGAGGCTCAGGGGTTTGCTGATCCGAAACTGCAGCCCGATCGCCTCAAGGTCCCGGGATTCCTGCTGCAGGTCGAACAGGGTCAAAGGATGACTCTCGCTCCAGTTATCGGGGAAGCTCACGGTAATTGTGTTGTCGCCGCCGCTCAATCTGAAGGTTGGTATCGACTCGTATTCCCGGCTGCGACACAAAATACAGGCGAATCTCAGGCAGAACAGCGTCATGCGCAGAGGTTCATGCAACCGTGTGGGTAGCTGATCCGTGAAACTCCGGGGAATAGGGCGGCGGTGATGACGGACCAGCGCGGCCAGAAACAGCTGTTCCTGTCGGGTAAACCCGGTCATATCGGAGTTCTCCACCAGGTATCCGGAGTGGACCTGGTATTGACTGTGTGAAACGCCCAGTCCGGTCTCGTGAAGATCAGCCGCCCACCCCAGCAATTCCCGGTGAATGGGCTGCAGATACATGCTATCCGAAATCTTGTCGCAGGCTCTCAGGGCAATGTCCTTTACGCGGTCTATCTGGCTGCTGTCCACACTGTAGCGGTGCATGAAGGCATCGATGGTTTTTGCGCGCGGGTCCTGGTGGTCCAGGCGCCCCAGCAGATCGTGCAGCACACCCTCGCGCAGTGCGTAGGGCGACACCCGGATCAAGTCGATATCCAGCGCCTCGAAGCAGGCGCACAACATGACCAGGCCACCCGCCAGGACCGGGTGGCGTCGCTCGGACAATCCCGGCAAACGCACCGAATCAATCGTTTCGAATTCCAGCAGGCGATCCCGGAGCATGTGCAGTGCATCCACATTGATGTCTTTTTCAATCCATCCCTGCTGGCGACATATTTCTTCGACGGCCTTGATGGTTCCGGAAGAGCCGATCACATTGTCCCAGCCAGTTCTCAGATAGCGCACCCGAAGTTCCTGCAGGTCAGCCATCACCGAGCTCAGGGCATTTTCCCAGCGCTTGACGGAAATCTTCCCATCACCGAAGAACTGCCGGGTCAGCGAGACACAGCCGTATTGGAGGCTTTCCATTTCCAGCGGTTCCAGGCCTTCGCCAATCACCAGTTCAGTGCTGCCTCCGCCGATGTCGATCACCAGCCGCCGGTCCTCGTGACCGGAAACACCCTGTGTCACACCCAGGTAGATGAGCCTGGCTTCCTCCCGGCCTGCGATGATGTCGATACTGCAGCCCAACCCCGTTTCGGCGATCATCAGAAACGAGTTCGCGTTTTTCATACGACGGAATGTCTGCGTACCTACTGCGCGCAGGTTTTGGGCCGGAATGCCCCGCAGTCTCTGGCCGAACCGGGCCAGGCAGGCGAAAGCCCGGTCCTGAATGACCGGGTCCAGGTTGCCTTCGGCGTCCAGGCCGCCTCCAAGACGGACCATTTCCTTGATGCGGTCTATGACACGTAATTCACCATGCTCACGCCTGGCGACGAGCAGGTGAAAGCTGTTGCTGCCGAGATCGACTGCGGCAAAGGTATCGATACGTTCTGAATCAGACATGAGAGGTTAAGAATATACGTTTCGGGAGCATTAAGAAAACGGGCCGGTTACCCGGCCCGTTGTGACGCGTTGGCAAGTTCTGCGAACCCGGAAGATGCTGCTATTGAAACTTGAAGTTCAGGTCCAGCTGCAAGCGGTCGAAGTCTTTCTGGTCTTCTGCCGAAAGGTATCTTTTGTTGATGAAGTAGGTGGCCTTGAAATTCCAGTTTTTGTGGAATGCATAAGTACCCGAAAACACGTGTCCCTTGGCGTCGGTGCCACCACCGCCGAAATCAGAATCGGCCAGCAGGCCCACCGTGGCGTCGGCTTCGAGTCTTTCGTAAAAGTACGTGATATCCCATGTGCCCCTCTCCTTGGCTGAGCCGTACTTGGCGCCGAACAGATAGCCGGTATCGTTTTCGTCTACATCGGTATTTTGCGTCCAGTTGGCAAACAACAGGAACTTGTTGATTTTCCATTCTGCGAACGCTTCCCAGTTTTGGTAATTGTAGGCGAATTCCAGTATGTCGGGGTCGAAGGGGTTCTCTACAAAGCTGTTGCCATAAAAATCGTCCGGGTCGCCAAACAGCGGCGTTCTGCCGGCGATATTGAACACTGAGTAACCACCACCGATTTTCAGCTTGCCCCAGTCACCGGTTTTGAAGTTGAAACCGCCCTGAACGGCCCACGCGAATTCTGTACCGTTATTGCTATCGCCTTCCAGCCATGTTCCCAGTGCCTGGGCAAAAACAAAATCGTTGTCCCAGACGACGCCCAGGCCCTCTGGCCGCCAGTCGCCGTCCCATCTCAGTCCTTTTTTGGCGGGCCTGATCAGGAAATTCTTGTACTTACCACCCACGATGTGCGTGTTCTCCAGGCCGGACCAGTCAAAATAAGCCAGGTCGATCTTGATGTCCTTGCTGGAGCCGCCGCCACCGATAGTCTGGTTGGAGGAGACCGGGTCGTCACCACCTGTTGCCAGGCCGACTCCGACCTGCAAGGTGGGCGAGAGATCGGCTTCGAGGTTCGTGCGTGCACGGATGCGGCTGCGATTGCGTCCGTCCCTGTTTTCCTGATCGATGTTTTCATAGCGATAGCGGAAATCACCCTTCCAGCGTATTCGCTCGGCCCATGAAACAGCAGCCATTTTTTCGTCGACCTGTTCGGTCACGGCCGGTTCGACCTTCGCGTCCACGATCTCTTCCGTCCTGGCCTCGGCCCGGGCTTCTGATTGTTCTGCAGACTGGACCAATTGCTGGTTCTGTTTTTCCAGATCGTCCAGGCGCTTGTTCAGTAACTCGATTTGTTGCCTCAATAACTGGATTTCGTCTTCGCTGACTTGCGCATGGACGGGTGTGATGGAAAGTATCAGGCTCAGTCCCACCAGGGCTGCAAGCTTCTTCATTGGATATCCTCCAGATGGTATTTGAATCGTATTCGGGGAGTTTATTGCCAATTTGTGACAGTTCCGTGACGTAAACGGGAACCCGTTGATTTCGGTCACACAATGGTCCTTAGCGGGGGAACCTGCATGTGAACTGGCTGCCTGCGCCATAGTCGCTCTTGATTTCGAGCTGGGCGTTATGGGCAGAAAGGACGTGCTTGACGATCGCCAGCCCAAGCCCGGTTCCGCCGGATTCGCGCCCACGGTCAGAACCGACGCGGTAGAAACGTTCGGTCAGTCTTGGGATTTCCCGCTGCGGGATACCAATTCCGGTGTCAGTGACCGTCAATGTGGGGCCATGCCCACTGTCGGTCCAGGTCACCGAAATCCTTCCGCCTTCCGGTGTGTATTTCAACGCGTTGACAATCAGGTTGCGGAATGCACTTTCCAGATCAGATCTGACTCCGGTCAGGCCCAGCTTTGGATCGACTTCAAACCGGAGTTCATGCCGGCCGCGACTGATGTCTTCGGCCTGTTCCCTGAGTTGCAGCAATATCGCTGCAACGTCAACGGACTCAAGACCTCTTTCGGTATCCACGTCCTGCAGGTGGGACAGTTCCAGCAGATCATCAAGCATGGATTGCATCTGGACGGCCTGTGTGTGCATGCGCCCCAGGGGGCTCTTCAATTCTTCTTCGGGCCGGTCCTGCAAGATTTCGAGGTAACCGCGCATGACGGTCAGTGGGGTTCTCAGTTCATGGGAAACATTAGTAACGAAGTCTTTTCGGACCTGGTCCAGGTTACGGATGTCGCTGACGTCTCGAAAAATGATCAGCCGCCGACCCTTATGAATTGAGATCGAGCTGATTTCAAGCCAGGTGTTTTGTTTACCCGGAGCGAGAATTTCAAGCTTCCCGGCTTCTTTTATCTCTGAGGATATCCAGTTTCTGAATTCGGGGTTGTGCAGGAGGTTACCTACCGGGCGACCGATGTCCGATTCCATTTTCAGTTCCAGGAGATCTCCGGCAGCCTGGTTAAACCAGCTAAGCGAGGCATTCCTGTCAATGATCAGGGTTGCATCGGGAAACGCATTGGTTACATTCCGGAAATCACGGATCATTCGCCGGTAACGCTTTTTCTGTTTCCGGTTCCGTTGCTCCAGGGAACAGACCTGGTTGAAAAGGTCAGCCCAAAGCCCCAGGCTTTTCGGTGGTTCCGCGGCCGGATTCTTCAGCCAGACGTACAAGCGCAGGGTATTGAAAAGGTGCCACGAAGTGTAAAGGGCAAGGGACCACAAAGCCGTTAAGGCAAATTGTCCAAAATACCAACCGGTCAGAAGCACCACCCCTCCTGTAACAAAGAGGACCATCATGTGATATTTCCAGCTTCGTGAAACCATCGGGTGGTTAGTCGTCAGTCATCGGCAATGAAGCGATAGCCGTGTCCACGGGCTGTCTGCAGATAGGAACTGGCGTTTGCATTTTCGAGCGCCTTTCTGAGCCGCCTGATATGCACGTCCACCGTTCGTTCTTCCAGGTAGACATTGGCGCCCCAGACACGGTCCAGAAGCTGAGTGCGGCTGAACACGCGTCCCGTGTTCGCCATAAAAAATTCAAGCAAGCGGTAATCCGTCGGACCCAGGTGAATCTCCTGACCGTCTGACAAGACACGCCGGGAGATCATGTCCATCTGCAACCGGCCCACGGTTATCTGCCCGGAATCATCGCCAGGGTCGCTACGGCGCATCACTGCGTTTATTCTTGCGATCAATTCCCGGGGAGAAAAGGGTTTTACCAGGTAATCATCGGCCCCGGCTTCCAGTCCGGAGACCTTGTCGTCCTCGGTAACCCTTGCGGTGAGCATAATAATGGGAATATCCCTTGTGTTGGAGTCCTTCCGCAGGCGCCGGGTCAGCTCAATCCCACTGACACCCGGCATCATCCAGTCCATCAGGATGATATCAGGGCGGTCATCATTGATGTCCACCAGCGCCTCATAGGCACTGACGGCGGTATGAACTTCCATCTCCACCTGTTCGAGCGCAAAACGGATCATGTCGAGAATGGCGGCCTCGTCATCAACCACGAGTACTTTTGTTGTTTTCCGGTTCACTGTGATCCACGAAGATGACTGGAAACACCATTATAAGGGTGCATGTGACAGAATTATTTCAGTTCAGCTTTCTTCCAGCCCCAGCTTGGCCAGTTCCATCCGAAGTTCCGTGATCCGGGCCGTAATCCGGGCCCTCTGGTAATAATCCAGATCATCTTCACTCGCCAGTATTTGCAACTGCATTGCGGCCTCGTGGATACCGCCCCTCAGATAGTAGGACTCGGCGATGGCTTCCTTCGCTTTGACGGAATCTCCGGCGATGTTGGCAGAACGGGCATACAGTTCATAAAGCTGCGGATCGTTGGGGTGATTAAGTAACTGTTTGCGCAAAACCACCGCCGCGGTTTCTGCTTTCCTGGGATCGCCATCTTTCAACAACGCCCTTGCATATTGCATGGAAATCGCGTGATTTCCGGGGAAGCTGTTGTACATGCCGGCCAACTGGTCAATCGCACGGTTATCATTGCCTGATTCCAGATCCAGGTCAGCAAGTTGCAGGTCAAAAGCGATGTGATGCTCACGCTCAATGAGGTTCTGAAGCAGTTTACGAGACTCCTCATAATCCCCTTTTTTCTGCAGAGCTATCGCCCGTCCATAAAAAAGCGCATCGCTCTCGGCCTGGCCGATGTCTGCGCGGTCCATCCGGTGCTTGAACCATTCCAGGGCTTCATCCGGGGTTTTCGATGTCATCGCCCGCAATCGCGCCTGCACCAGGTAAAAGTCCCGTCCGTCGGACGGTTCTGGCTTCGGCATGTTCGCCGCACGGTTTTCTGCCTCGGCTATTCGACTCACTGAAACCGGGTGCGTGCGCAAATACTCGGGCGGCCCTTCGCCCATCGCCCGGTTGATTCTGCCCATTTTTTCGAAAAACTCCCCCATTCCTGCCGGGTCGTAGCCCGCCCTGGATAAGGTGGAAATACCGATCCGATCGGCTTCGTATTCATTCTGACGGGTGAAAAATATCTGAGATTGTATCGCCGCTGCCTGGCCACCCATAACGGCGCCCTGGATGGCTTCTCCGCTACCACCACCGACCAGTACAAGTGCCAGCATGGCCAGTGCGATGGGTATGGTCATCGCCTGTTGGTTTTCATAGGCACGGTACAGGTGAAGCTGCGTAATGTGTGCGATTTCGTGGGACAGGACACCAGCGACTTCATTTTCGTCGTCTGCAGCAAGAATCAAACCGCTGTACAGGGCAATCACTCCGCCCGGTGCGGCAAAAGCATTCACCACCGGCTGATTAAGAATGACGAAGGTAAAAGCCTTGTCGGGGCGGTCGCTGTGAGCAGCCAGCCGAAAACCCATGTCTTCAAAATATGCCGCGATCAGGGGATCCTCGTTGAGGACTTCGTAGGCGCGCATTTGCATGAGCAATGCCTTTGCGTATTCCGCTTCCTCGGCCCTGGACAGGATGGCATTGGCGGACGCACCCATGTCCGGGAGGTCAAGCTGTTCCGTCTGGGCGACACTGGCAAGGCTGGTTAAAGCCGTCAAAAGCGCCAGTAATAGTCGCGTATATTTCTTCAATGCATCACCCCTGACATTCCCATCACCATTTCGACAACGTAATATGGGGCCGGTTCTCGGCAACTGACAGTTTAACGTGAAAATACTGGTCATCGTAAATGAGGCTCCCTGGAGCAGCAGCCTCGGCGTCACTGCATTGCGGATGGTGCGGGCACTGATCAACAGCGGCGAACAGCTCACTGCGATTTTTTTCAGGGAGGAGGGTGTCTACCACTCCCGGCCGGGCCATGTCCAGGATGCCGGTACACCCAATCTGAAAGAAGCATGGCAAAGTATCTCTGCCAGCCATGGCATACCTTTGCTGTTGTGTTCATCGGCATCTCAACGAAGGTTCGACGGTCCCGCTGACGGAAGCTTCCAGGAAGCCGGGCTGGCGCGGATGCTGGAGTTGATGGAGTGCAGCGACCGGGTGGTGACCTTCTGATGACGATGGGTTCAATTAACTCATTGGCACTTATTGTGCAGAGCAGGCCGTATCAGGACCGCGTGGCCCGGGCAAACATCGATCTCGCGATGTCGGCCGCTGCCATGGATTTCGAGTTGCATGTGTATTTTGCCGGCCCCGCCATCTTGCAGCTGGCTGCAGAGCGGAACAGTGCGCAGGCGCTGCTGCCACCGGGGTACCGGGCCTGGTCTGCATTGCCCGAACTGACGGTTACGGTGGTCTATGCCGAGTCGGTCTGGCTGGACTACTGCCGGCAGAAAGATATTGATCTCATCATGCCCGTGCGGTCCCTGGGAATCGAGGATATGAAAATTGCCTGGCGGCAACAGCAACATGCCGTGGTGGTCTGAGCATGGCTAACACCACTGACAATAAGACCTGTTTGCATCTGGTGCTCCGTTCGTCGGCAGAGTTGGTGGATCGTTGCAGTGATTTCTTCAGAGAGGGGGATGAGGTGTTGTTCATGGACGATGGAGTCATGTGCCTGGTGACCGGCCGCTTCGGGGCGAGTCGTATGCATGGCGCGAGGGGGCTTTTCGTGGCAGCGGATCTGGATGCCCGGGGCCTGGCGCAGGTGGCCCGGGACACGCAGATCCGGGTGGTTTCTGATGAGGAATTCCCGGGCTTGCTTCGAAAACACGATACCTGCCTGACCTGGAAATGAGCACGCCGTTGCCCGAAATGGACGAAAGAGGTTATTTGCTGGATTGGCTGGAATGGACGCCGGACGTAGCCATCGCCATGGCTTCAAAGGACCAGGTGACGCTTACCGGGGACCACTGGATGGTGCTGGAAATTTTCCGTCAGTACTTCGAGCAATACGAAATAGAACCACCGATGCGAGCGCTGGTGAGCCGGGTGCGTGCGGCACTGGGCGAGGAAAAGGGTAACAGCCGCTATCTTTACCAGTTGTTTCCCGATGGACCGGGGACCCAGGGCTGCCGATACGCCGGATTGCCTCGTCCCGTCAGTTGCATTTGACGATGCGGTATAATCGACGGCTTTCAATCTCTCTGGGGAGCAGGCAATGAGCCGGACGATCAGCGTGATCAGCGGGGACGGGATCGGCCCTGAAATTATGAGCGCCAGCATCCGCGTGCTGGAGGCACTGGAATGTGATTTCCATTACGACTTTGTCGAGGCCGGCCTGAATGCGCTTGATCAACATGGCGATTTGCTGCCGCAAGCGACCCTCGAATCGATACGCAGCAATCGCGTTGCACTCAAAGGACCTTTGACTACTCCGGTAGGCATGGGCTTCCGGTCCATAAATGTCACTTTGAGGGAGCTTTTCGACTTGTATGCCAACGTCCGTCCCGTGGTGTCGATGCCGGGTACCCGTTCGCGTTATGACCATGTAGATATTATTACGGTCCGCGAGAACACCGAGGGTGCTTATCTCGCAGCCGATTCCCTGCTCAGTGAGGATGGAAACACGGCTGAATCCAAAATGGTGATCACCCGGAAAGGCAGTGAGCGAGTGACGCGCTACGCCTTTGAACTGGCACGCAGGGCAGGGCGTCGGAAAGTCACGCTGGTGCATAAGGCCAACATTCTGAAGACGGTGTCAGGCCTGTTCCTGGAGGTATCCCGCGGCGTGGCTGAGGACTATCCGGATATCGAATGTGAAGAAATGATTGTCGATGCGACCTGTATGAAGCTGGTCATGGACCCGGAGCAGTTTGACGTGATTGTCACCACCAATCTGTTCGGCGACATCATTTCCGATCTCTGTGCCGGCCTGGTCGGAGGACTCGGCCTGGCTCCCGGCGCCAATATTGGGCGGGAAGTAGCCATTTTCGAAGCCGTGCATGGATCAGCACCTGATATTGCGGGCCGCAAACTGGCCAATCCCTGTGCACTTTTGCTGACCGCGACACAGATGCTTTCGCACCTGGACATGCAGGATAAGGCTGATGCTCTGCACGGAGCCATTAAGGCTACGATTGGCGCAGGTGATCGAATAACTCCCGATCTCGGTGGGTCCGGGAATACAGACTCGTTCGCCGAGGCGATAATCAGCCGACTCTAGTTATTAGGGTGAAAGCCCAGCAAACCGGCTCTTCCTTTCATCGGAGCCCGGCTGTGACCCAGGCACTGCTGCACATAGTCAACAGCCTCGCGGACGGCTTCGTCCAGAGCGCGACCCCTGGCCAGGCCGGCAGCCACGGCAGAGGACAGTGCACAACCGGTGCCGTGAAAGAGTCCTTCGAAAGAGCGGTGGGTATAAGTTGTCGTGCCTTCACCTGTCAACAGCAGATCGATCATTTCGCGGCTGCCGAATGATCCACCCTTGAGAAAGACACCGTCTGAGCCGTATGCGAGCAGTTCACGGGCGGCAGATTCCATGTCCGCCATGCACAGAATTTTTTTGCCGGTGAGGATCTCCGCTTCTTCCCGGTTCGGGGTGATCAGCGTGGCGAGTGGAAATAAGTGGTTTTGCAGCGCCTCCAGGATCACCTCTCCACCCAGTTCCTTGCCCCGGGGCTCGATAACCACCGGATCGACCACCACTGGAATGCGGGGATTGAGAGAGGACAGCAGTTCACCCAGAACGGATATGCCCGCCACGCTGGGCAAAGCGCCTATCTTGATTGCGCTGATGGGAAGATCCTCCATGACCGACTCTACCTGGTCCAGGATCAGCCGGTCAGAAACCGGCTCCACCGCCCGGACCTCGAGGGTGTTGCGGGCTGTGACCGCGGTAATCACCGAGGCGCCGTAAACTCCGAAGGCGGCAAAGGTATTCATATCCGCCTGGATACCCGACCCACCGCAGCTGTCTGAGCCGGCAATGGAGAGAACGGCCCTTTCAATAACCGGCTTTTGCATGTGCTTTGTTCCTGTCAAAATATTCCTGTTGCATTCTAGCAACGGGCGGACCGTTTGAGGGCTTTTTCACAGGCTCTGATGACGGTAATCAACTGATCGTGTGAGATTGACTCACTCTTTTTAAAAACAAAGACTTGGCTCATGATGTGTGCAGCGTTTTCGAGCATGTTCAGGAAACTGCGGTTTGTCATTGACACCATGTTGTATTCCTGCCATATTCGACCGTGAATTATTGCATCTAATGCAGAATGAGGAAAAGTGTGTGCGCCGGAAAGTCGCCAGTGCAGTGTTAGCCATCATGGGATTGATGCCGGGAGTCGCCGGTGCCCAGGGTATTGGCTTGCCTGCGGCCGGCTTTGCAAGTGGTGGAACCGGTCTCACATCCTTTTACATTATTGGCTTTGAACTGGGCCCCTGGCAGGAATATCTGGCCCAGGAACTGACACCGGCATACATGCTGCCCGACAACTCCGAACCGATGCGGGTTTCGTGGTTGCGAAACAGTGAAATTTCCATCATGCCGGACTTCGCATCTCACCTTGAGGCTGCGCCCCCTACCCGGATCAACCTTGAGTTCGAATGGCAGTCCGATTCTGAATACTTTTGGCCCGGTGTCGAGCCTGACGCAAGCTTCCAGGGCACCAGTTTCGATCGCCAGTATTTTGCCCCCGGAATCGAGCATCGATTTGCCGATAATTCTGTGTTGGGTGTGGCGGCGATCATTGCGCACCAGCGCTACAGCGCAGCCAGCCTGGGTCTGACCGCGGCCAGCAGGCCGGGTGAGAGCCCCTGGATTCCAAGCACCTACTCACCACAGTACGAGTCCGGCTACGGCACAGGCGTGCGACTGGCCCTCCGCCAGGAAGTGGTCGATGGCATCGCGCTGGATGCGGGCTACCAGTCCCGAATCGACATGGAAGCCTTTGCCGCTTACCGCGGCGTTTATGCCCAGGCTGCAGATCTGGATATTCCCGCACGCGCCAGCGTTGGCCTGGCATTCCAGACGACAGAGCGGTCGTGGCTTAACTTCGCCATTGAACGCGTGATGTACAGCGAGATCAACGCTTTTCCCAGTCGCTATCTGCCGAACCGCTTCCTGTCCCTGCTCGGCGATTCCAGCAGTCCCGCCTTCGACTGGGACGATCTTACGGTTTACACCGTCGGCTATACCTGGAGCGATGGCGCAGACCAGCAATGGCATGTTGATCTGAGTAGCCGTACCCAGCCGTCACCATCTTCCCAACTGCTTAACCAGGCATTGAAGGGCGATCTTGCAGACAGCGCCCTGATCGTAGGTTACTCAAGGCGAACGAGTGACAGAAGCCGGCTGGCTTTCAATGCCGCTTATGCGCCTTCCGAGTATGCTTTCGGGGGCAGCGTGCTGGGTGTAACTACGGAAAAACTCGATCAGCAAATCGAGCTCGAGGCCATGTGGTCGCTGAGCTTCTGACCTCCGCCGTCAATCTGTCCAGCCACATATCATGGAACTGCTGAAAGACTGGTTCAGGCGATCATTCTCGGACCCACAGGTCGTTATCCTTGGCCTGGTTCTGGTGGCTGGTTTTGCCATCATTATCGGGCTCGGAAAATGGCTCGCTCCCATGTTCGCGAGTATCGTCATTGCCTATCTGCTTGAAGCCCTCGTCAGCAGGCTGGAAAAAACCGGCTTGCCGCGTCTCCCCTCGGTGGTCATCGTTTTCCTGCTGTTTATTACGGTATTGATTTTTCTGACCTTCGGGCTGGTGCCCATCGTGATCCGACAGCTGACCGCCCTGGTGCAACAGTTTCCCAATTACATTACCCAGGGTCAGGAATTGCTCAAAAAGCTTCCCGAAGCTTATCCCCAACTGATTTCAGAAGAGCAGATACAGATCATCATCACCCAACTGGGTCAGGAGATGGCGGTCTGGGGTCAGCAGGCCCTGAGTTGGTCTCTGGCTTCGGTTGCCAGCGTCATTGGCCTGATTGTTTACCTGGTGTTGGTGCCTGTGCTGGTGTTTTTCCTTTTGAAAGACAAAAGCCTGATGGTCGACTGGATCGCCAACTACCTTCCGAAGGAGCGTACGCTGGTCAACCGGGTCTGGATTGAATCAGAGACCCAGATCGCCAATTATGTGCGCGGGAAGGTAACGGAGATCGTGATTGTCGGCTCAGTCACCTACGTTACATTCATCATACTGGGGCTGGATTACTCGGCCCTGCTGGCCACCCTGGTTGGATTCTCCGTGCTGGTGCCCTACATTGGCGCCGCGGTGGCGACCATTCCCATTGCCCTGGTTGCATTTTTTCAGTTTGGCTGGGGCTGGGACTTCGGTCAGGTAATTATTGCGTACGCCATCATCCAGGCTCTGGACGGAAATTTACTGGTGCCCCTGCTGTTTTCAGAGGTTGTTAACCTGCATCCGGTGGCCATTATTCTGGCCATACTCGTTTTCGGCGGGCTTTGGGGTTTTTGGGGCATCTTTTTTGCCATCCCCCTGGCAACCCTGGTCAAAGCCGTGCTGAACGCCTGGCCTCGCCAAAAGGCGGAAGAAGAACCTCCTTCGCCGAGCTCTACTGCCTAAAGCTTAAAGCGCACCCGAGGCGAAATCTGCCAGCCGTGAACGTTCACCGCGCCGTAACGTGATGTGCCCCGCGTGTGCCCAGGTCTTGAAACGATCGACTGCGAAAGTCAGTCCGGAGGTTGTCTCCGTCAGATACGGCGTGTCGATTTGTTCGACGTTACCCATGCAGACCATTTTTGTTCCTGGCCCGGCCCTTGTGATCAGAGCTTTCATCTGTTTGGGCGTGATATTCTGCGCTTCATCGATGATCACGTAGCGGTTCAGGAAGGTTCTTCCCCGCATAAAGTTCAGGGCCCTAACCTTGACCCTGCTTGCAAGCAAGTCATTGGTCGCAGCTCTGCCCCATTCACCACCTTCCTGGGGGCTGGTCAGGACTTCGAGATTGTCGGTCAATGCGCCCATCCATGGCGTCATTTTTTCTTCTTCAGTGCCTGGGAGGTACCCGATGTCTTCGCCAATGGAGACGGTTGCCCGGGTTACGATGATTTCCGAGTAGCGCTTTTCATCCATGGTCTGGGATAGCCCCGCCGCGAGCGCGAGCAAAGTTTTACCGGTTCCGGCGGTGCCCATCAGGGTAACAAAATCTATCTCGGGGTCCATCAACAGGTTCAATGCGAAATTCTGTTCACGGTTACGGGCATGTATACCCCATACATTCTTTCGGGCTTCATAGTAGTCATCGACAAGCTGCAGCAAAACGCTGTCGTCATCGACTTCCTTGACAACCGCTTCGACACCGCCTTCATCACCGATGGCGACGCACTGGTTCGGATACCAGCCGTTCTCCCGTCCGACGGGGATCCGGTAATGGGCCCTGCCACCGTGATTCCAGGATTCTATTTGAGGATGAGCTTCCCAGAACCCTTCATCATGCATTCGCAAGCCGCGGTAGAGCAGGCTGAGGTCATCCAGTGCCCTGTCGTTGTAGTAGTCTTCGGCCTGAACACCAAGAATTGCGGCTTTGATTCTCAAATTGATATCTTTGGACACCAGTACGATGTGTTTGTCCGGATGGGCTTCGCGCAGGGCAAACGCGGTGCTGAGAATTTCATTATCGGCAAATGACCCGTCACGCAGCAGGCTGGAATGTGTTTCGGGCATCGAGGTCTGGAAATAAAGTCTGCCAGTGCCTGATTTGAGGTCCAGCCCTTCAGGTTCTCGCAGTTCCAGGCCATCGGTGAGGTCCGCCACGCCGCTCACCTGCATCATTTCGCCGATGAAACGACTGACCTGGCGTACGTTTCGCGCGACTTCTGACAGGCCTTTCTTCGCCGCATCGAGTTCCTCCAGCACCATCATCGGCAGCAGGACGTCATGTTCTTCAAACCTGAAAATCGAGGTGGGGTCGTGCATCAGCACGTTGGTGTCGAGTATGTACAGCCGTTTTTCACTTCCCATCAGGGAGTTGTCCTCCTGGTCATTGGATAGGGCGGTTACAGTGAGTTGACCGCTTCTAGAACTTCTTCAACGTGGCCTTTAACCCGAACTTTTCGCCACTCTTTCTGCAGGACACCCTTGTCATCGATGAGAAACGTGCTGCGCACGATCCCCATCACTTTTCGGCCGTACATGTTTTTTTCATGAATAACATCGAACTGCTTGCAGAGGGCTTCGTCAGCATCAGACAACAGGTCGAAAGGAAATTCCTGTTTGGCTTTGAAGTTTTCGTGAGCTTTCAGGCCGTCCCTTGAAACGCCTAAAATAGCCGTGCCGGACTTTACGAAATCCTGGTAGCAATCGCGAAAATTCTGCCCCTCGAGGGTGCAGCCGGGGGTGTTGTCTTTAGGATAAAAGTAGATGATGAGATTTTTTCCCTCGAAATCTTCGAGGGACAGTGTTTTGTCGCCGGTAGCGGGAAGTGAAAAAGGGGCTACCTTTTCGCCTATGTTGACCATCAATTCTCCATTTGCTGTATCAATAGACTGACAGAAGCAGCATACTTGTCAGTATCTGGTACCGCAAGTACCATGTCGCCGAAATTCATGCATTCCAGACTTATGTTCAATGGCAGTATCGTAGCGCTGGTCACACCATTCACGGAAGAGGGCGAAATCGACTTCGCTTCCGTCGATCGCCTGGTGGATTTTCATTGCAGGAACGGCAGTGACGGACTGGTTATCGCAGGCACAACCGGCGAATCCGCGACGCTGCGCAGCGATGAATTTCTCAGCCTGTTGAGCAGGGTGATCGATACGGCAGCCGGCCGCATACCCATTCTGGCCGGGACGGGGAGTGCTTCTACTGCCGTTGCTGTCGAGCAAACCCTGGCTGCCGCCGAGCGGGGCGCCGACGGCGCATTGGTGGTCACGCCTTACTATAACCGCCCGGCACAGGCCGGTCTCGAGGCGCATTTCACCGCGATTGCGGATGCTGTCGATATTGATCTGTTGTTGTACAACGTACCTTCCAGAACCGCAGTTGACCTGTTGCCGAAGACCGTGGAACGGTTGGCGGCACACCGCCGGATAGTGGGCATCAAGGAAGCTGTCGCGGATGCCGCACGGATCGAAGAACTATGTGCGCGTTGCGGACCGGAATTTGCCGTTCTCAGTGGTGACGATCACAGCTGTCTGGATTCGATGCGACAGGGCGCTTCAGGTGTCGTTTCGGTAGCGGCAAACGTCGTGCCCGGCCCCATGCATGAGCTTTGCATGGCGGCTGCGCAGCAGGACTGGATCGCAGCGGAGGCATTGAATTCAGCTTTAAATGCGCTTTTTGAAGTTTTGATGATCGAAACCAACCCGATTCCTGTAAAATGGGCTCTTTTTGAAATGGGCCTGGTGGGTCCCGGGTTAAGGTTACCCCTGACCCCGTTGAATCATGACTATCGCGAGTCGCTCAGGCTGTGCCTGGCTGACCAGCATCTTATCCAGGACTGACAGAGTGTTGAAAATGAATAAATGTGCGGCCAGGCTACCTGTCCTGCTGATAATGATTGTTACGATGCTGCTGCTTTCGGCATGCTCGTCGGGCTCCAAGAAGCCCACTTATTACAACGAGGTAGAAACGCCTTCCCTGGATGTACCCAGTGGTATGGATTACCCCGATACCGGCTCTGCCATGGTGATCCAGACGCCCTATATGCCGCCGCCAACGATGGTGATGACAGATATTCCGCCCCGAATTTCCAGCACGACATCCGGTATCGACAAGAATTCCCGCCTCAGTTGGTCCTCGCAGGGCCTGTACCTGCTGGTGGAAGATACTCCGGAAAGTGTCCAACGGCGGCTGGGTATCGTGATAGACCGAAGTGGCATGCAACGCGTCCGGCTGGATGACCAGGGCGTTTATCGCTTTGATTATTACCAGTCATCCGAGGATAAAGACGGTTTCTTCAGGAAGATGGCGTTCTGGAGCAGGGACAAGAGTGAGGATTACAGCGGCGCCTACCAGACCTTTACTCAGCCAGACGGTGAGAATACGCGAGTCTACATCAAGTATGCCGATGGCAGTGATTGCGAGCCGGATGCGGCGGAGCATGTATTGATCGTGCTTGGGGCCAGGATGGGCTGAACACCGCGGACCAGTAGTATTTGCCAGGTTTTCCTAGCGTTCCAGGTATTCCAGCTTGCCTTCTTTACCATCCCAATCAGTGGCGTCTGCCGGGGGATCTTTCATTTCCGTGATCACAGGCCACTCCAGCGAGAGTTCAGCGTTCAGCTGGGTGAAGTGTTCCTGGCCATCGGGAAGGTCGTCTTCAGGAAAGATGGCCTCGGCCGGGCATTCCGGTTCGCACAATGTGCAGTCAATACACTCTTCCGGGTCGATGACCAGAAAATTGGGCCCCTCATGGAAGCAGTCCACCGGGCAAACTTCCACGCAGTCCGTGTATTTGCACTTGATACAGTTTTCAGTAACTACAAACGTCATTTATAGAGTCTCGTTTGCCTGCTCCCGCCTGCGGCGGATCAACGGCATTGTTTTATGTGGCGCTCCCTACGAGAATCGAACTCGTGTTTCAGCCTTGAGAGGGCCGCGTCCTGACCGCTAGACGAAGGGAGCGTCATGAAATCGCGAAACTCGCGAACCTTTCTACCGGGCGCTCATGTTAAACTAGCGTAACTGCATTATTCAACCTGTCAAAGCGCGTAAATCGATATTAACAATTATCTCACCATAACCCAGGCCGAACATGGTATTCGGCTGAAAGACTTTTGCCCCAACGCCACCGAAGTTGTCCGTGAATTACAGGATGCCGGCTTCGAGGCGTTTATTGTCGGCGGTAGTGTCCGGGATCTTTTGCTGGGGAAAATTCCAAAGGATTTTGACGTGGCTACCAGCGCCACGCCTGAAGAGGTCCAGGATGTCTTTCCCCGTTGCCGCCTGATTGGCCGCAGGTTCCGGCTTGCGCACGTTCGTAAGGGTGGCGCGCTGATCGAAGTGGCCACTTTCAGAGGTTCAGCTGCCGAAGGTGGCGATCATGAAAAAAGCAACGGCCGCATCCTTCGGGACAACGTGTTCGGAACGGTTGAGGAAGATGCGATTCGCAGGGACTTCACGATCAATGCTCTTTTTCTCGACCCGGTCAGCGGAGAAATCCGCGACTATGTCGGAGGCTATGAGGACCTGGCCAATCGTCGGCTTCAATTGATTGGAGACCCCGACGTTCGTTACCGGGAAGACCCGGTGCGACTGTTGCGTGCAGCACGATTCGAGGCAAAGCTTGGGGTCATGCCGGATGAGTCCACCGAAGCCCCCATACGAGCGATGGCACCCTTGCTTAAGGACGTGCCGCCGGCCCGCCTGTTTGAAGAAGTCTGCAAGCTTTTTTTGACCGGGCATGGTGTTCGCAGCATGGAAGCTCTGCAGAGATTTGGATTGAGTACGGCGCTGTTTCCCGGCCTGGCGAAGGGCGGCGGCCGCGGTAAGGTTCAGCTAGGGGTGGTGCTGCGCAAAACGCTGGAAAATACGGATGAACGTATCCGCAAATCCCAGCCGGTTACCCCCGCGTTCCTGTTTGCTGCGCTGTTATGGCAGCCTGTGGTCGAACGGAGCCAGGCCCTGGTCGATGCCGGGGAGTCCGAATATGACGCGATGATGAGCGCTTCTGAAGAAGCCATCGTCATGCAGGGACAGAGCACTTCCATACCGCGTCGTTTCAGCGCAGTCACGCGGCAGATCTGGATCATGCAAATCCGGTTCAAACGGACCCGGGGAAAGCGCTGGAAGCGTTTACTGCATGAACAGAGGTTCAGGGCCGGCTATGACTTCCTTTTGCTGAGAGCCCTGGAGGATCCCTCGCTGGAACCTTTGTGTGAATTCTGGACCAAAGCCCAGGAAGGAATGGACTTTTCACGGAATTCCGTTAAAACCAACACGGACAGAAAATCACGTCCGCGCAGCCGCTACAGGCGTCGGGCCAACTCCAGTTAGATCAGATGCGATTATGGTAGTTCGAAGGACTCTGACAATCGATGACCTGCTCGCCATGAAGGCGGGTGGCGAAAAAATTGCAATGCTCACGTGCTATGACGCGACGTTCGCTTCAGCCATGGACCAGGCAGGCGTAGACATCATCCTGGTGGGTGATTCACTGGGAATGGTGGTTCAGGGGAAGTCGTCCACCGTGGGCGTCAGTGTGAGCAATGTTGAATACCACACGTCCTGTGTCGCAAAGGGTCTGGAACGAATTTTTCTGCTGGCAGATATGCCGTTTGGCAGCTTCCATGACTCATCGACTGCGATGGAAAATGCAGTCCGGTTGCTGAGTGCGGGCGGTGCTATGGTCAAGCTGGAAGGCGCCGGCCCCATGATCGAAGTCGTGGATTACCTGACCAGCAGGGGCGTACCCGTATGCGCTCACCTGGGGTTGACGCCCCAGAGTGTTAACCAGTTGGGAGGGTTCAAGGTCCAGGCGCGCGACGAAGCCGGCGCCAGGCAGTTGATCCAGGATGCCGTTGCCATGCAGCAGGCCGGCGCCCAGATGATGGTTGTCGAGTGTATCCCCGCCATTCTGGGCCGGGAGGTTGCTGCGGAAGTGGATATCCCGGTGATCGGCATTGGCGCCGGAATAGAATGTGATGGCCAGGTGCTTGTGATGCATGACATGCTCGGCCTGGGGGGTCGCGTTCCCAGGTTTGTAAAGAACTTCATGCAGGAGTCTGCTTCCATCCAGGCTGCCTTTGAAGCCTATGTGCTGGCAGTCCGGGACCGGCAGTTTCCGACAAAGGAACACGAGTACTGAGATGCAGCAGGCGGTTGATCGCGAGCAGGTCCGGGCCATCGTGGACGGCTGGCGCGAGTCTGGATCCACAATTGCGCTCGTACCCACTATGGGGAACCTGCACGAAGGTCACCTTTCACTCGTCCGTGCGGCCCGCTCCGTTGCGGATTGTGTGGTCGCCACCATTTATGTGAACCCGACCCAATTTGGTGAGGGTGAGGACTATGCAAGCTACCCCAGGACACTCGACGAAGACTGCAGGGCGCTTGAATCCTGTGGCTGTGACCTGCTGTTCGCGCCCGGGCATCCAACGGTTTACCCGCTGGGCCTTGAAAACTCCATCCGCTTGTTAGCGCCTCATGACCTGTCTTCAATACTTGAAGGACGTTCCCGTCCCGGGCATTTTGATGGCGTACTAACCGTCGTCGCGCGTCTTTTTAACCTGGTGAGCCCTGACCTGGCGTTTTTTGGTGAGAAGGATTTTCAGCAGTTATTGTTGATCCGGCACATGGTTGCGGACCTGTCATTGCCCGTCCGTATCGTATCCGTGCCCACTGTCCGTGAGTCAAGCGGTCTTGCGATGAGCTCTCGAAACAACTACCTGGACCCTGCTCATCGAGCTGCGGCTGCCAGGCTGAGCCTGGTCCTGGCTGAGGTAGTGGACCAGGTTGGCCGGCAACGCGAGAATTGGGCGCAGGCTGAACGGTCAGCTGCTTCGCGTCTCAAGGACGAGGGATTCAAGGTGGACTATGTGGTGGTCAGGACGTCCGATGCGCTGGCAAAACCGTCCTCTGCTGACGATGGATTGAGGGTTTTGGCAGCAGCCCGGTTCGGTAACGTGCGGTTGATTGACAACATGAAAATTTTCTGAGTTGGCTTTTTGCAGCATTAGTGGTATTATTACCACCAGTCTTGGTAAATCCCTCTTGGTTTTATCAAGCGCGCAGGGCGCGAAAGACGGGTACATCACTCCAAAAGCCTGCCTCTCCTCTTAACCGGGGAGAGGTTTTTTTTTGGGTGAATGGAAAAGTTTTTCATCTTTTGACTTGATTCAGATAACGTTGAAAACCGCTTCGTTATGGGCTTTCCGGCAAAACGCCTTTGAATTTTCCATCCTTGCAGGATCACGGAATGTCATCGACGCGCGCTTGGGGGTTTTTGCCTTCCGCTGGTGTTTTTTCTCGGGATCAACCGGCCGGCTTGCCGCTTCGGGATTTACTGTGGCAAAAACGCAATGTTGCAAAAACGCAACAATTTCAGTGGCTATCTCTTTTTGATCACCCCGAGAATTCCGCGCATGATTTCCCGTCCCAATGTCGTACTCATGCTGCGCAGAAAACTTTTCACGGCTGCTTCCGTTGGAGACTGGCGATTGCTTCGGCGCGTTGCGGATTTTGAATCCGGGGTCTTGCGCGTGACCGCTTCGGCTTTTTCTACCTCCCTGGCCGCTTTTTCGGCACGCTTCTGCAGAATTTCTGCAGCAGATTCCCGGTCCAGGGCTTCGTCATAGCGGTTTCCGACCGGGCTGCGCGTACGAATTTCAGAGCGCTCCTGCTCCGAAATCGATCCGATTCGAGAAGTGGGTGGCCTGATCAATGTACGGTCAACGACACCAGGCACGCCTTTGACCTGCAAGGTCGAAATCAGCGCCTCACCGAAGAAATGTTCCGCACCCTGGTCATCGAGAACCAGCAGGCGCCTCTGAATGGCGGCTACGAAAGCAGTAACAGTCCTATTTCTGAAATGGTGGTTCTGATGGGGTGGCCGCTTGTTCCAAACAGGTCGCAGAAGACGACCGGCCAGCCGGAAGGTGAATAATCTTCGATACCGATCTTCTGTAGTCGCTCGTCGATTTTTGGATGCGGCGAGATGGGTTGGCTCAGCCCGGCAAGATCGCCTTTTAATCCGCCAGGAATACGGGAACGCCGATCCGGGAAAAACCTTCCGCAGTCACCTGCAGTGTAACGGTTTTGCCGGTCCGCGTTGCGCCTGTTACCAGACCGTGCCGGTTGCCACAGGCGGGGAGAAGGTACTGGCGGGATTCGCCCTTACCAATCAGGATCGGATCAATTTCACTCATGGCCGGGTCTTTCCTCTGCGGGGGGGGTCGGTTAAGCTTCCCCTCTTAACTTTCTAGTTTACTGATGGAAGAACAAGTATATGGCAAACACGCCCTACAATCCTGGCGAAATCGAGCCGCAAGTCCAGGAACAATGGGAGCGCGATGACGCGTTTCGCGCCAAAGAGACAGAGGATGCAGAGAAATTCTATTGCCTCTCGATGTTGCCTTACCCTTCAGGCGCTCTGCACATGGGCCATGTCCGGAACTACACGATTGGCGATGTGATCAGCCGTTATCACCGGATGTGCGGGCGAAACGTTTTGCAGCCCATGGGTTGGGATGCTTTCGGGTTGCCGGCAGAGAATGCTGCTATCAAGAACAAGACTGCACCAGCGATCTGGACTTACGCCAATATCGAGAACATGCGCGAGAAGTTTAAAAGGCTCGGGTTTGCCTATGACTGGTCGCGGGAAGTCACTACCTGTAAACCCGACTACTACCGCTGGGAACAACAGATGTTCACTCGCCTCATGCGCAAGGGCCTTGCCTATCGCAAGGATTCCGAGGTGAACTGGGATCCGGTTGACCAGACCGTGCTTGCGAACGAACAGGTTGTGGATGGCCGTGGCTGGAGATCGGGCGCGGTGGTTGAAAGAAAATCCATTCCACAGTGGTTTTTGAAAATAACCGACTATGCGGATGAACTTCTACAGGGCCTGGATGAACTGGAAGGATGGCCGGATGCGGTCAAAACCATGCAGCGGAACTGGATTGGCCGCTCCGAGGGCGCCGAATTCGAAATGACCCTGTGTGACTCGGAAGGGGTTGCGGATGAAAGCGGTGGTTGTATCAGGGTATTTACGACCCGCCCGGACACCTCGTTCGGCATGACCTATGCTGTTCTGGCCCCGGAGCACCCGATGGTCGCCGGGATTTCATCCGATGAGCAGGCTGAAGCAGTTGCGCAGTTCGTCGAGCAGGCTGGCAAGGCCACCGAGGAAGATCGGCTCGCGGTCGATGGCGGTTTGGAAAAGCGGGGTGTCTTCACCGGCGCCTATTTGCTCAACCCCTTCACGGGTAAGCCGGTTCCACTTTACCTGGCCGACTACGTGCTGATGGGCTATGGAACGGGAGCGATCATGGCCGTGCCGGGGCAGGATCAGCGGGACTGGGATTTCGCCAGCAGCCATGGTTTGCCCATTGTCAGGACCGTGGCGCCTCCTGAAGACTGGGATGGCGAAGCTTATACAGAGGACGGGCCCGCCATCAACAGCGAATGGCTCGACGGCCTGGAAGTTGCCGAAGCGAAAGAAAAGGCTATCGCCTGGCTTGAAGAACAGGGCTTTGGCGAGCGCAAGATCAATTACCGGCTGCGGGACTGGGGTGTCAGCCGGCAGCGCTACTGGGGTTGCCCCATCCCTGTCATTTACTGCGACGACTGCGGCGCGGTGCCGGTTCCGGAAGATCAGCTGCCGGTTATCCTGCCGGAAGATGTCACATTCATGGGTGTGCAATCACCCATCAAAGCCGATCCGGATTGGCGCAAAACCACTTGCCCGGAATGTGGCAAGGGCGCCGAGAGGGAGACCGATACGTTCGACACGTTTATGGAGTCTTCCTGGTACTACGCTCGCTATTGCTGCCCGGATGCGGACGCCCAGCTGGACGATCGTGCGAAGTACTGGCTGCCGGTAGACCAGTACATTGGTGGAATCGAACATGCCATTCTTCACCTGATGTATTTCCGTTTCTATCACAAGCTGATGCGCGACGCAGGGATGGTTGATTCAGACGAGCCCGCAACCCGCCTGCTGTGCCAGGGAATGGTCGTGGCAGATACTTATTTCCGAGAAGATGCCAGCGGTGAAATCCACTGGATTAATGCTTCGGAGATTGAAATAGACCGGGATGCGAGGGGTAAACCGACGGCCGCCAGAATGATTTCCGATCAACAGCCGGTAGCGTTCGGTGGCGTCGAGAAAATGTCCAAGTCAAAAAACAACGGTGTTGATCCGGAAGGCTTGATGGACCGCTATGGGGCCGATACCGTGAGGCTTTTTTCGGTATCAGACTCACCACCGCACCAGTCCCTGGAGTGGTCGGAATCCGGAGTAGAAGGCGCATCGAGATTCCTCCGCCGGGTATGGGCCCAGGTCATGAGTCACGTAGAAGCAGGACCCTGCGTCGAACTGGACACGGGCTCCCTGGACAGCCAGCAAAAGGAAGTGCGCCGCCTGTTGCATGATGCCATTGCCAAGGTGAGTGACGACATCAGCCGTCGTTACACATTTAACACCGCGATCGCGGCGATCATGGAGTTGAGTAACCACCTGGCCCGTTTCGATGCGCAGGATGATCAGTCCCGGGCCGTGGTTCAGGAAGCATGGATCAATGTGGTCCGTTTGCTGGCGCCGGTCACTCCTCATATTTGCGAAGTTCTGTGGAAATCCCTGGGCGGCGAGGGCGCTTTGTGCAAAGCATCCTGGCCTGTAGCCGACGAAGCGGCAAGGGAGCGATCACAGGTGACGTTGGTCGTGCAGATCAATGGCAAACTGCGGGCCCGTCTTGAGCTTCCTCCCGGCGCGTCAAAGGAGCTTGCCCTGGAAACGGCGCTGGCCGTGGAAAATGTGCAACGGCACATGGACAGCAAGCAAGTCCGCAAGGTGATCCACATCCCGGATCGCCTGTTGAATATCGTGGTGGGATAGAACCTATGAAGCTTCCCCTGATCACCGTGTTATTGAGTTTTGCCCTGTTCAGCGGCGGCTGTGGATTTCAGCTGAGAACCGATGTGGAACTGCCCCCCGAGATGTCAAAAACGAGGATGGTCATTAATGACGAATACAGTCAGTTGGCCCGGCAGGTAAAGGTCATGCTGGAGCAAAGCGGCGTGCAGTTTGTCAGCATGGACGACGCTACCGCAGTACTTGAAATTCCGGTTGATAACGTTGTCACAGACGTGCTCACCATTGGAGACAATGCGCGTGTGCGCGAATTCCGCATCACCCATACAGTCCGTTTTCGGCTGCTGGATGCGGATGGTCAGGTGTTGCTGGAATGGCAAAATCTTCGCCAGGCCCGCGAAGTAAGCTTCGATGAGCAGAAGATTCTGGCTGGTTCCAGGGAACAGGAATACCTTGAAAAAGAATTGGCCGAGACCCTTTCGCGCATGCTTGTATCGCGCCTTGAAATTGCCCAGGTCGGTTCCGGTTGACGAATGATGGGTGTTTACCCGAACCAGTTACCCGCTCTGCTGGAAAAATCCCTGGCCCCCGTATACCTGTTTGGCGGCAGTGAGCCGCTGCTGCTGCAAGAGTGCAGGGATCAGGTCATCCGGGCGGCGCAGCAGCAGGGATTTGCCGAGCGAACTGTACACGAAGCCAGCCGGGGGTTTGACTGGCATGTGCTGGCAGAAGACAGCGCTGTGCTGTCTCTTTTTTCAAGCCGTAAGATCATTGACCTGCGGTTGCCGACCGGCCGGCCCGGCCGTGAAGGTTCCAATGCCCTGGTGGAAATGGTTGAAACGCCGGATCCCGATATCCTGTTGATGGTTTCCTGTGAGAAATGGGACAGTTCTCTGCGCAAATCAAAATGGGCTGCAACGCTGGCAAAGGCCGGGGTGCTGGTGGAAATCTGGCCGGTCAAGCCCAACCAGCTACCCCAATGGATCAGGAGCCGAATGACGGGTGCGGGCCTCGACCCCGAACCCGAAGCAATCTCGATGCTGGCTGATCTCGTTGAGGGCAACTTGCTGGCTGCTCAGCAGGAAATCGAAAAACTGGTGTTATTGAAACCCGGGGCAAGGATAACGGCCGCGGATGTTTCCAGGTCCGTTGCAAACAGCGCCCGGTTTGACGCTTTTCGCCTGGTCGAATGTGCATTGCTCGGGCAATTGGGGGAATGCCTGAGAGTCGCATCAGGTCTGCATCGATCGGGTGTCGCAATCCAGGCAGTGAGTGGCGCCCTTTACCGTGAACTGACAATTGCCGACACGATGCGTGCCGCGGTTTCTGACGGCGAAAGCGAATCTGCGGTTTTCAATCGGTTTCGTATCTGGCCCGCCAGGCAGGCTCCTTTAAAAGCAGCCTTGCAAAGGCTTTCTGAATTCGAGTTAGGACAGACTTTCAGAACTCTCGCATTGATCGACCGGCAAAGTAAGGGCAGGGCCGGTGGCGACCCGTGGCAGACCCTGGACCGGATGTTGTGGCACATGTGCGATCCCGGCGCGGTTGGACTTGCCTGATATGGCTTCGGCAATCGGCATATTCGGAGGTACGTTCGACCCGGTGCATTTCGGCCACCTGCGCGCGGCACTCGAGGCCAGGGAATTGCTGGGGCTGACGGATTTTCGACTGCTGCCTGCAGGAACTCCACCGCACCGGTCCGGCACGATGGCATCCTCAAAGCATCGCCTGGCAATGCTGCAACGGGCCGTGGCCGCATATCCTGAATTCCGGGTGGATGACAGGGAGTGCCGGCGGAATGGTAACTCGTACATGACCGACACACTGGTGGATATCCGTCTGGAAGCGGGTGATGTGCCGCTGGTTCTCATTATCGGTCAGGATGCAGCCAACGGACTTGACAACTGGCATGACTGGCCGGCCCTGTTCGACCTTGCACACCTGGTGATCATGGGCCGCCCCGAATCCAAAACTTCATGGTCGGCGGCATTACAAACGCAGATCCAACCCCGGCTGGTGAGGAGTTCCCGGGAGCTGTTGAAGGCGCCTGCCGGTTCAGTCTTGCCACTGCAGGTGACCCAACTGGCGATCTCGTCCACGGACATCCGCCGTCGAATACAAGATGGGCGTTCCCCCCGTTTTCTGATGCCCGATACCGTGATCGATTACATCGTACACAAACAGCTTTACTTTGCGGGTCAGGCCAGGAAAGGATAAAATCCCGCTATTGCAACGCAGGTGATGACATTTGACCGATAAAACCGCTGACGACGCACTCACGTCGGATCAACTCAGGGATCTCGTGATCTCAACTCTTGAAGACCTCAAAGCCATCGATATTCAACAGATTGACGTTGCGGGAAAAAACCCGCTGACGGATTTGTTCGTTGTTGCTTCGGGGAGTTCGAGCCGTCACGTCAAATCCATGGCGGAAAAGCTGATCATGAACGCTAAATTAGCGGGTTGCCAGCCTCTTGGCATTGAGGGTGAGCGCGAAGGTGAATGGGTTCTGGTCGATCTCAACGATGTCATCGTTCACCTGATGCTTCCGCAGACACGGGCGTTCTACAACCTTGAAAAGTTGTGGGAGGCCAGTAGCCAACAGCGCAGCAGCGCTGGCCAACCAGCCTGATTCAAAGACCTGTGTCATGCAGCTGACCGTTGCCGCTGTGGGTCAGCGAATGCCAGCCTGGGTTCAATCAGCATGGCAGGAGTATGCGAAGCGCTTTCCGCGTTCGCTCACCCTTGAATTGAAAGAGATTCCACTCGCCAGGCGCACCAGGAACCAGGACGTGGCTTCGCTCTGCGAGGCAGAAGGCGCCGCGTTACTCGAGGCCGCGCCTCGTGGTCACCGCCTGGTGGCGCTGGACGAACGGGGGAAACAATGGTCTACGGTGGAGCTGGCCGGTTGCCTGGAAAACTGGATGCGCGAGGAACATGGCGTTTGTTTCATCGTTGGCGGTCCCGATGGCTTGCCCCCTGTTTGCCGTGAAAAGGCCCGGGATGTCTGGGCGCTGGGTCGCCTGACTTTGCCGCACCCCCTGGTCAGAACCATCCTGGCCGAGCAGCTCTACCGGGCGTGGACCATCACTCAGAATCACCCGTATCACCGCAGCTGAAGCCCATGAAACCAACGATAAGTGAGAAATCGCCTGCACTTGTGCTGGCTTCGGCTTCTCCGAGACGACACGAACTACTTGAACAAATTGGCGTGCCTTTTGTCACAGTTGTGGCCGGTATCGACGAAATCGCTCACCCGGGAGAAAGCGCTCGTGACTTTGTCTTGCGAATGGCGCGTGAAAAAGCCCTGGAAGTTTTAAAACGACGGGGGGAATCCTTGCCCGTTCTGGGTTCGGACACAGCGGTGATTCTGGATGACGAAATCCTGGGCAAGCCTGTTGACCGGGACGAAGCGGTATTGATGCTCGGCCGGCTGTCTGGCAGGACCCATGAAGTTTACTCAGCTGTGGCTGTTGCCGTGAATGAGAAGGAAATTTACGAAGCACTGAATATGACAAGGGTGACCTTTGCGGTGCTCGATGCGGCATGGATCGAATCCTATTGCGACACCGGCGATCCCATGGACAAAGCCGGTGCTTATGGTGTGCAGGGCAAAGCCGCGGAGCAGATTTCCAGGATAGAGGGGAGTTTCTACGGTGTTATGGGCTTGCCGCTGTACGAAACCGCGGAATTACTGAAACGCGCCAAAGTGATATTCTAGGGAGAGTTCTGAAATGGCAATTCGCGCGTGAGCGAAGAAATTCTGATTAATTCGACACCCTCGGAAACCAGGGTGGCGCTGGTCGAAAACGGTATGTTGCAGGAAGTGTGGCTGGAAAGAGCCAGTCACAGAGGGTACATAGGCAATATATACAAAGGCCAGGTTTCAAGGGTTCTACCGGGGCTTCAGGCGGCTTTTATCGAAATTGGCCTCGAACGCACGGCGTTTTTGCATGCCCGGGATATGGTTCGACAGGACCCTGTTGCTGCGGGAGAAAACCCACCTGCGGAGCCACTGATTTCCGACCTCCTGCGCCAGGGAAGCGAAGTCATCGTCCAGGTCATCAAGGACCCCCTGGGTACTAAAGGGGCTCGTTTGACGACAAACATCAGCGTTCCATCCAGGTTTCTGGTGTTGCTGCCCAATTGTGACGTCATTGGCATTTCCGCACGGATTGAAGAAGAGCCCGAGCGGAACAGGCTGAAAGAGCTGGTCCACACCTTACGTAATGATGAAGAAGGGCATGGCTATATCGTGCGGACCAACGCGGAAGGCGTCAACGACTTTGCGCTTTCGGCAGACATGGTCTACCTCGGCAAAGTCTGGCAGACGATTCATGAGCGCATCCAGGATTCCGGGGCGGCAACGTGTATTTTCTCAGATTTATCGCTTGCTCCAAGAGCGCTTCGGGACATGATGCATGAGCAGGTGGACCGGGTCAGGATTGATTCGCCTGAGGCGCTGGTTGAAGTACAGGAGTTTACGAGACGCTTCGTCCCGGACTGGGACGAACGCATCGAGGAGTATCGGGCGGAGCGGCCGATTTTTGATCTTTTCGGGGTTGAAGACGAAATTGAGAACGCTCTGAAGCCGACCACGCCTCTGAAGTCGGGTGGTTACCTGGTATTTGACCAGACCGAGGCCATGACCACCATCGATGTCAACACCGGTGGATACGTGGGCTACCGGAATCTTGAAGAGACCATTTACAAAACCAACCAGGAAGCGGCACAGGCTATCGCGCGGCAACTCCGCCTGAGAAACCTGGGCGGAATTATCATCATCGATTTCATTGACATGACAGATGAGGAGCACCGCAAGCAGTTGATGATGGCGTTCTCGAAAGAGTTGGAATGCGACCATGCCAAGACAACGCTGACGGAAATCTCTTCGCTTGGCCTGATCGAGATGACCAGGAAACGAACGACAGAAAGCCTCGAGCGCAGGCTCTGCGAGCCCTGCCCCTATTGCGAAGGCAGGGGAACCATCAAGAGCGTCGAGACCGTTTGCCTTGAGATATTTCGGGAAATCATGCGGTCCAGCCGGCAGTTCGAAGCCAGCAAGCTGATGGTTGTCGCATCCCCCAATGTGGTCGAACGAATTCTCGACGAGCAGTCTGCAACGGTCGCGGAACTGGAAGAACTGATCGGTAAATCGATCCGGTTTCAGCGGGAAGAACAGTACGCTCAAGATCAATACGATGTGGTATTACTTTGATTGGCCGCCGCAAGGGCAGAGTCGAATTTTGACATGAGCACCCTGAAGACCATTTTCAGGCAAACGAAAACACTGCTTTGGACCGCGTTTTCCATTCTGGTGATCACGGCTGCCGTGCTGGTTGGGCTTGGCAAGCTGCTGATGCCTTACAGCGACAGGTATCAGCCACGACTCGAAGCCTGGCTTTCCGCTGAGTTTGGCCGGCCCATTGAAATTGAAAGTTTCCAGGGGGAATGGACGGCCTTTGGCCCGCGTCTCTCGCTAAGGGGTTTGAAGCTCATGGCTGCGCAAGACGGCCTTCCTGACGGGGTTGACCCGCTTGAAGAAGAAGTCGCGCTGGCATCTGCAGCCCTGGATCTCAAACCACTCAATATGCTGATACCCGGACGGCCCCTGTACAACTTTCGCGTTATCGGAGCGGATTTGGAGTTGCGCCATACACTTGACGGCCGATTTGAATTATCCGGGTTTGGTGTAAGCGGCCGGGGAGGTGAAGAGCAGGGATCTGCACTGAGGGAACTGGCCAGGGTGGGCGAAGTCATCCTGCAAGACTCCAACCTCATCTACCAGGATGAAAAGCTTGGCATCCTGCTGGGTTTTACGGACATCCAGGGAGGCCTACGCCTGGACGGGAACAATCTGTCAACTGAAATCCAGGCGAAGTTCCATGATTCCCGCAGCGGACTGGTCTATGGGGACATCGAAGCAACGTTGCTGATGACCATCGACAACGATCAGCGGATGGTGGATTTCGCCTGGCAGGCTAAAGCCCGTGAATTGATGTTGGCGGCCTTCCAGGGCCGGTTACCGAGAAACCCTTTCCTGCCGATGACCGGTTGGTTAAACGCTGAACTCTGGGGTGAATGGTCCCGGCAAGAGGGCCATTCGGTAAAAGGTATCAATGACCTGCGCGAAGCCCGGCTGGTCAACGAATATCAGGATCTGCGACTGGACAGGGTCAACTATCGATTCAACTGGCGCTTTGCCAACAGGGGTAAGTGGGACCTGCACATGGCGGATTTTCTGTATGACGATGGCGTCCGGTCATGGACTGCTCCACGTGTCACAGCTTTGAGGGATATCGATGCAGGCGTGGGATTATGGATCAGCGCGGATGAATTGCCGCTGGATGCGCCTCTCAGTTTCGCTCGTGATGTCATGTCCATATATGAAACGCCCTGGCCGGCTTCCCTGCCGAGGGCAGCAAGCGGGGTCGTCAGCGACCTCGATCTCATCCTCGGAGCCGACTGGCGCCTTGAATGGGCCGAAGGGAAAGTGGCGCAAGCTGCTGTCAGCGAATGGGGACGCTGGCCCGCGTTGAGTGGACTCGACGCTGATGTATCACTGCGGCGCGGATCCGGGATTGTGCTCCTCAATGGTGAACAGGTTATGGCCGAATGGCCACGGATGTTCCGTAATCCGCTGAACTTTGCAATGCCAGCCTGTGCCCTCGACATCCGCTGGGGCCAGGGCTGGCAACTGGGTTTCAGTGACTGCCAGCTGGAGAATGATGATCTTGCGGTCCAGGGTAACGTCAGGATTAGCAGCGATGAAGGCAAGCCAGATGTCGACATCAATGTTGCGCTGACACGTGGAAATATTGAACGACTGGGTCCTTACTGGCCTGAGGAGATTCTCAAGGACAGTATCAAAAGCTGGCTGCGTCAGGGTTTGAAATCCGGCGACCTGGTATCCGGCAGGTTCCAGGTTTTCGGTGATATGGACGACTGGCCTTTCCGGGATGGAGCAGGCCGGTTCGATGCCCGGGCGGAAATCGCCAATGGTCAGCTGCAGTACATGGAGGGCTGGCCTGATGCCCGCCAACTGACTGCCTCGGTAAGGTTTGCCAATGCCTCAATGGACCTGGAAGGGTCTATTGGCGACATCGGTGGTCTTGGAGCCGATTCGATCAGTGCCCGCATCCCCGATTTAAAATCGGCGGTACTGACGGTTGACTACAAAGCGGACAGCGACCTGCCGGGGGTATTGCGGTTCCTTGAAGAAACACCGTTGAAGGAACAGATCGGGGTCGATCTCTCACGTTTTGAATTTGCGGGAAATGTTCATACCGAGGCAACGATGGTGGTACCCATCGCGTCGTCGTCGGACAGATTGTCGCTGGAAGGATCGATGGAATTGCCGGATGGGTTTTTCTCTGATCCTGGTGCGGACATCACACTGGAAAACATATCCGGCGTGCTCCATTACAACGAGCAAGGATTCTCCGGCACATCCCTGGAAACCCAATTCAGGGGATATCCCGGAAAACTGGATCTTGCAGCGGGTACCGAGGGTGATGAAAAATTTCGCGCAGACCTGGAGGGTGTGTTTGGAGTCCGGGATGTCATTCCAGCTTTCTTGCTGGACAGTTATGCAGAACTCGCCAAGGTTGACGGCCAGTGTTTCTGGACTGTATCGATGACGGTTGAGCCAGATTCCGAGACAGGTGAAAACGAAGCGCTACTGCGGGTTGAATCCGGTCTTGCCGGAGTTGCGTTGAATCTGCCAGCTCCACTTTTCAAGCCAGCGGGCGAACGCTGGCCCCTGGTGTTGCATTACCCGCTTTCAGGGCCGGAGCAACTTCTGGACGTGGAATTCACGGATCGGGTCATGCTCAGATTTGACTTGTCGGGAGATGCCGATTCCCCACACCGCGCCGTGATCCGGCTGGGTGAAGGGCTGCCGTCGTTGCCACCGAAGGGTTTGATACGCATCGAAGGCGGCTCCGAGACATTTGACCTGGACGGCTGGATCGACGTGATTATC